>FUFK010044046.1_pt1 | contig 97522 bp, 83 predicted proteins | sample 1021851 | NCBI WGS metagenome assembly FUFK01 (sample SAMEA51879418, study PRJEB19060) | metagenome
AGCTCAAAACGTGAGGTATCAAGCGGTACGTTTGAGATCAGCTCAGCATTGGCTAGGCCAGCACAAGAAAATAGAGCGGTGAATAAGGCAGCTTTTAAGAGTTTCATAGCGGCTCCAAAATAGGCAGTGAGTAATGAGTGAACAAACAATATCTTCGTTTGAGTAATATCGTTGTTGAATAAGTAATAAATAAATATGCTTGAGCTTATCCTAGGGTAGCGGCTGGGGTAAAGTCCTTTTTCGCCATATCGCTTATACTAAAGCGCCAGATAAACGGTCAAAAATGGGTTGTGATTGACAATATTTTGTAAGCTTAACACTCAAAGTTACGAAACTCAAATACTAATTGCCTACTTTTACCACAGTTCAGCACCGCAGGAAGCCAATAAAATCATAGAGTTACATTAGCGTGACTTATTGCTACAAGTCTATAACCTACTTTGTAACCTTATTTATTCCCATTTTATGAGAGTTACGGCGCTTAGTTATTGCCACTATCTTTAAACTCATTAAACGCTCTAAGCTTTAGTTACTCGGTAAATAGCCACATCCGCTAGCAAGTTTGGCGCTTGACGCACTAAGGTTGACATAAGCGGCGCATAGCCTTTTTCAGAGTCGCTCACCGCGAAACGGTTGATGATACGTATATCGTGCTTAGCGCACAGCTGCTCAAAGTCCTTAAAGGTACATAGATGAATGTTCGGGGTGTTGTACCATTCATAGGGCAGGGCTTCTGAGACCGGCATCATGCCTTTGAGTCCTAAATGAATCCGGTTTTGCCAGTGGGCGAAGTTGGGAAAGGTAATCACTGCTTCACGGCCGACGCGCAGCATATCGAGGAGCAGCTCGTCAGGGTTTTTGACCGCTTGTAGCGCTCGCGCCATCACCACGGTGTCGAAGCTGTCATCTGCGAAGCGCTCAAGGCCGTCATTGAGGTCTTGCTCGACGATGGATAAGCCTTTGCCGATGGCCTCATTTATTTTGTGCTCATCGATCTCGATGCCATAGCCGCTAACGCCGAGCTGCTGCTGCAAGTGCGCGAGTAGCTCGCCGTTGCCGCAGCCTAAGTCTAAGATGTGCGAGCGCGGCGCAATCCAGCGCTCAGCGAGTTGATAATCCATTCTCATGAGCGCGCTCCTGTTAGCTGATTGGGCTGTTGCTTGTCTGTAGTGTTATGATCGCTGATAAACGGCGCCGTCAAAAAGCCTTTGATAGCCCCCATATAGCGCGGGATATCGAAAAGAAAAGAATCGTGACCATGCGGCGCGTCGATATTGGTATAGCTGACCGGTTTACCTGTCGCCATTAGCGCATCGACAATCTCTTGTGAGCGCTCAGGAGCGAAGCGCCAATCGGTGGTAAACGATACAATCAGATACTGGCACTGCGCATGAGCAAAGGCAGTTTTTAAATCATTGAGCTCAACAGAATCCTCATCCTCTAGCACAGCGGCTTCTTCGACNTCTTGTTCAGCGTCTGCTATCACCTGATCGATACTTTGCTGCTTGGCCTCATTATCACTTAGCGCTTGCTGCTCAATCTGTGCTTGATAGCCACGCGTTGGATCAAAATAGTCTAAGGCTTTGGTCATCAAAAGATAAGTATTGGCATCGAAGTTTTTGCTAAAGCGCTCACCTTGATAACGCAGGTAGCTCTCGACCTGAAACTCGACATCGTAGCCGTACATAAACTTGCCGGACTTTAGGTCGCGGCCGAACTTAGCTTTCATCGCATCATCGGTTAGATAAGTGATATGACCGACCATCCGCGCCAGTATCAAGCCGCGCTTAGGGTACGTGCCTGCTTGTAGATAGCGTCCGCCCATAAAGTCAGGATCTGACAAGATAGACTGCCGCGCCACTTCGTTAAAGGCGATGTTTTGCGCGGAGAGCTTCGGCGTACAGGCGATGACCACACAGCGTTTAAGGCGATCAGGATAGTCCACGGACCACTGCATGGCTTGCATACCGCCCATCGAGCCGCCAACGATAGCATGCCAGATATCGATGCCTAAGCGATCAGAGAGCATGGCTTGGGTTTTGACCCAATCTTTGATGGTGATCAGCGGAAAGTCAGGGCCATAGACTTGTCCGTCATCGCTCTCAGGATTGACAGTGGTCGGGCCAGTAGAGCCAAAACAGCTACCGATATTGTTAACGCACACCACATAGAACTGATTGGTATTGATGGCTTTATTAGGGCCGATCATATTATCCCACCAGCCGGCTTTTTTATCGTCCTCATTATAGTAGCCAGCAGCATGATGACTGCCAGATAAGGCATGACAGATCAAAATCGCATTCGACTTGTCTGCATTCAAGGTGCCATAAGTCTCATAGACCAGATCAAAGGATGGCAAAGTGCGATTACACTCCAAAGTCAGCGGCTCGGAGAAGTGCATCGTCTTAGGCGTGATTAAGCCTACTGATCCTTTTGGGCCTTTTGCGCTTTTTTGGCGCTGTTCGTTGGAGGACGCCTCAAAGTCGTTATCGGTCGAAGAATGGTTAGTCGAAGNGNTNTTAGTATCAGAACGTACGCTCAAAGCTACCTCGCAAGATGACGTTTTTATAGGGGCAAATACAGCGCTATGCTCATTGCCGATGCTGTCTATTGTATGGCGATGCGCCTGCGAGTACAACCTAGATTATCAGGGTTTAAAAAGGCAAAGCGGCAAAGGGCAAACGAGCGGCATTTCTCCTGCGTATATAGACGATAAAATGCTACACTAAGCAACACAAAAACAGCTTAGTATCTTTAAGTATAGCTTAAGATGTTTAAGAAAAGGTAGCGAGAACCTTATCAAACCCTTCATAAACTTTATTCAAATAATGGGCTGCTATGAAACCTAAACTGCCTCCGCGTATTGCTGTGTTATTGATCAANNTAGGTACACCAGACGCACCGACCGCGCCTGCGGTACGTCGCTATTTGCGTCAGTTTTTGTCCGATCCGCGTGTGATTGAGATTCCAAGATTCCTGTGGGCGATTATTCTCAATCTGTTTGTACTGCCAAGTCGACCTAAGCGCGTGGCGGAAGCTTACGCAAGTATTTGGGATGGCGACTCACCGATGCGCAATATCTTNAANGNTCAAGCTGAGCAGCTAGAGCCGCGCTTGGCATCGGCAAATGCGCCGTTTCGAGTCACCGTACATCCAGCGATGAGCTATGGTAATCCGGGCCTACCTGATGTCATGGATAAACTGCGCGGCGAGGGCGTCGATCATTTTGTCTTGCTGCCCGTGTTTCCGCAGTATTCAGCGACCTCAAGTGGCGCGGTCTATGATGCGATCAATAAGTGGGCGCTCAAGCAGCGCAATCTGCCCAANTACACNATTGTCAAAGANTACTTCGCGCATCCGCTATATATCAAGGCCTTGGCCGATAGCATTCGCCGCTTCCAAGCCAAACACGGCAAGCCTGAAAAGCTGATGTTTAGCTTTCATGGTATCCCGCAGCCCTACGCNGATAAAGGTGACCCTTATCCGAGCCGCTGCAANTGTACCGCCGCGCAAGTCGCGCAGGAGCTAGGTCTGAGCGCGGATGAGTGGATTATCAGCTTTCAATCGCGCTTTGGCAAGCAAGAGTGGGTCAAGCCTTATACCGATGTGGTGCTAGATGACTGGGCGAAGTCTGGCGTCAAGTCGGTACAGATCATCAGCCCGGCGTTTTCGGCAGATTGTCTGGAGACACTAGAGGAGCTGGCGATTGAGAACCGCGATAACTTCATTGAGGCGGGCGGTGAGGAGTATCATTATATCCCAGCGCTGAATATGGATGAGGCGCATATCGACTTGTTAGAAGCAATGAGTGCGCCGCTGGTGAAAGGCTGGGCGGGCACNCTTGAGGGCTGGGTGTAGGTGATTACTGCTTTTAAAACAAAAAAACACGCTCAATTTGAATTGAGCGTGTTTTTTTGTGGCTGTTTACAACTTAGCCTGAGTAATCAAATAATTATTCTATTAAAAATCATCATCATTACTGCGCTCGGCAGCTTCCTTATCAGCGATGTCGACTATACTAGGATACGTGTCATCGTCTAAGTTATCTTGTACTAACACGTTCTCGACAGTAGCTTCATCGACATTTTGTCGATGCATAGGCGTTAAGCCCTGAGTGGCATTGGTACCGACTTCTGAATTATCGAATCCGGCACTATTGTCAATCACATCATCATTATCAATAGTGCGCAGCATATCGTTGTCTAGATCGACAAGTTGATTATCACGGTCCATATCAGTGCTTTTATTACTATGAATGCTGTCCATCTCTTCTGGTAGTGGTGATTTTGAATTGTCCATAGCAGCTTCCTTATTGTCATTATTAAGATTATGGGTATTAAAGTTTGTGTTGATAGCTATCTTATAAGCGCTATCAAGTATTGATGCTAGTATTTTGACGGTTTAAGTCGCGCCGCGCTAGTAGCAAGCTGTCACAGCATGTCAAAAAATGTAAGACGTTGGCTATTACTCTGAAATATTGAGTACGGCCTCAATTGCAATAAAAAACGACTACCAAATTAGGTAGCCGCTTGAGATAAGTAGTAGGAGTAGTGAATAGTAACAGTAATGAACAGTGGCAATGCTAAAAACTACTTAGCGCCAATCTTTTTATTAATAAAGCGAATGACTGAGTCTGGCGTCACCTGCGAGGTGCTATGCAATATCTTGGCCGGTAAACCAATAGGATAGTGGGTTTTTGAAATCTTACGATTCGCGCAGCCGCTGAGCTTACATAGTTTTTTGGCGACATCATCGACCGTCAGGTTGATACCTAAGCGATCAATACTGGTCACTTCGATGTCTTTGGTCATATCGGATTTGACCCAAAGTGGCATCACATCTATCACCTTGATGCCCATGTCTGCGTACTCGACATTGAGCGCTTCGGTCAGACCGCGTACAAAGAACTTACTGGCAGAATAGGTGGCGACCTCAGACTGTCCGTAAATCGCAGAGGCAGAAGATAGGTTAATAATCTTACCATTGGTGCTATCGGCAAGATACGGCGCAGCTTTGTGACAGCCGATCAACACACCTTTACAGTTGATATCGACTAGGGATAATTGCTTGTCCAAATCAGTCGTTGGCANCACACCGCTGACCAGCACCCCAGCGTTATTGATGAGCACATCGATACCGCCGAAGTTATTGACCATCTGCTCGATGGCGTTATCCCAAGANTCGGTTTGAGTGACATCTAAATCGCCTGTAATCACGCGCTGGTTTTTATTGGCTTTTTTGAATGCCTTTTGCTTGATAGCGTCGTGCGATAGCTCATGCGTATCGATATCGAAGAGTCCAACGCAGTGACCTTTGGCAGCCAAACGCTTAGCTGTCGCAAGACCAATACCGCGTGATGCGCCAGTGATGAGTACATTCATAACCTATCCTATTCTTAGAGTAACAGTAAAAGTGAGTGTGGGGAGTGCGTGTCTTAATAATAATAAAACAGTCATAACTATCAATAAGCTAGCATACCTAAAGCCCACTATCGAATGCTAGAGGGTATCGGTAACTAAGGTCTCGATTGGCTTGATAGGGGGCCTAATGAGTCACTTCCTTGAGCTCTAATCTGCGCTCCAGACGCTCTTCAAATCCTGCCACTTTAAACGACCACAAATAACCAAGAGCCAGTAGATAAATAACCGCCTCAGATAACTCTTCCACCACTATACCTAAGCTATGGGAGAAGCCAATAGCGTTCTCGCCTATATACTGCAGTAATGCCAAAGCTGCGACGCTTAGATATAACCACAGCGGAGTCGTTTTTAATACCGCCCAGCAGTAACGCCAAGCGTAAATCAACAATCCTAGTGCTACTATATAAATGACTAGCAAGAGGCGATCCTCCCACCAGTCGTAGTTATGGCCCAACCAAAGCGCCTGCATATCGATAAACAAATCAGGAAGATGATTTAGTTCGCGGCGAATAACAGTAAAAAGCACTAAAACAGCGGCTATCCAAAAATAAACGCCTTGCTTAAGATGGCTTTGCATAGTGTGTTGTATGCAGCGCAGTAAACACAGCATCAGCAGGACAACACTAGCGATTTCTATGATACCGTTTTCAGTAAAAATGAGCGGCTCCTAAGCGATGATAAATAATAGTAGAAATGAAAAAAGCGAGCTCAAAAGCTCACTTTTTTAAGTATATTAACTCATATCAACCCAGTTAGATGGTTGGTATAACNAACNTAAAGCGTCATTATAATACGTGCTAATATGATATGCTATTGATAACTATGACTAATTCATCAATTATTTATATTAATATTTTTAATATTAACCTATATTAATATAGCTAGTAATGATATCAATGCGCCTCATCCCAGTTCTCACCAACTCCGGTTTCAACCAACAACGGCACAGCAAAATCAACTTCCCAGCCCATACCTTTAGCTGTATCTTGCAGCACATCTTGCATCGCATCAGTAATCAGCTGCGCAATGTCATCAACCTTGTCGCTATCCACTTCGAACACCAGCTCATCATGGACTTGGAGTAACATTTTAGCTTGCTCTTTTGGCAGCACCTTATCGACCGCTATCATCGCAAGCTTAATCAANTCAGCGGCTGAGCCTTGTAGCGGCGCGTTGATAGCCGCCCGTTCAGCGGCTTGTTTGACCATGCGGTTGCTGTTATTGATATCAGGGGTATAGAGCTTACGGCCAAGGATGGTCTCGATATAGCCGCGCTCATAGGCGCTTGCGCGCGTGTCTATCATGTATTGCTTGACGCTAGGATAGCGATCGAAGTACATATCGATATAATCTTGCGCCTCGCCTCGGCTCATCTGTAATTGCTTGGCNAGACCAAAAGCACTCATGCCGTATAGTAGGCCAAANTTAATGGCCTTGGCATTACGGCGCTCTGTTGGCGTGACATCGTCAACCGCTTTGCCTAACACTTCAGCTGCGGTAGCAGTATGAATATCTAAGCCTTCATTAAAGGCGCGAGTTAAGTTGGCATCGCCTGAGAAATGCGCCATCAATCGCAGCTCAATTTGTGAGTAATCGGCTGCAAGGAGTACGCGGCCCTCTGGNGCNATAAAGGCTTGGCGAATCAGACGTCCGGTTTTAGTACGGATCGGGATGTTTTGTAGATTAGGATCCGTTGAAGACAAGCGCCCGGTACTGGTCAAAGCTTGATGATAGCTCGTATGCACGCGATCGGTGTCCTTATCTGCTACTGCATCAAGGGAGTCGGTATAGGTGTTTTTTAGTTTTGACAAGCCGCGGTACTCTAGAGTAATCTCCGCAAGCGGATGATCAATCTTGGATAGTATTGCTTCGCCAGTAGAGTACTGACCAGATTTGGTTTTTTTACCGCCTACCACGCCCAGCTTCTCAAATAGCACCTCGCCTAACTGCTTTGGTGAGCCTAGATTAAACTCCTCGCCAGCGATGTCATAGGCCTGCTTTTCTAGCGCAATAATTTCTTCGTCAAAACGCTTGGATAGCTCATTTAAGAACGAGCGTTTGATTAAGATACCGTTAGCTTCCATTTGACAAAGAATCTCAGCGGTTGGAATCTCAAGCTCNTTAAGTAGGCGCAGGTTATTGTCGTCATCGGCAAGGGTTTTGCTGAATACCTCAAACAGCTGATAAGTAATGTCCGCATCTTCACAAGCATAGTCGCTTGCGATATCGATAGCCACTTGATCAAAGGTGACTTGCTTAGCGCCTTTACCGGCAACGTCTTCATAGCTGATGGTTTGCGTCTGCAGATAATGCCGCGCTAGATCGTCCATACCGTGACGAGTAATCGCCGCATTGATTACGTAGCTGGCAAGCATAGTATCCATCGCCCAGTTGTTCTGCGCCTGCTTATCATCAGAGTGTATTGCGCCAATGAGGTCGATATCATAATGGCTGAGAATATGGGTATCGTACTTTAAGTGCTGACCGATCTTACCGATTTTGGGGTTTTCTAATATTGGCTTAAGACGCNCTAGTACCGTATCGCGATCGAGCTGTTTGGCGGTTAGCTCATCGCCCTCTAAGCGATGCGTCAGCGGTACATAATAAGCTTCATGGGCTTGCACGGCAAAGGATAGACCGACAATCTCCGCCTCGCGCCAGTAGATACTAGTCGTTTCAGTATCAAGGACGAAATGCGGCGCTGCCTCTAGCTGCGCAACTAAGCTGTCAAAGGCGGGCATGTCGAGGATAGTATGCCAAGCCTTGTCATGGCTTTTGCTATCTTTGATGTTCTCAAGGGCAGTCGATTGTAATGATTTAGCCACTTGCGCTTGCGATTCGCTATTGGCCTGCGTCTCGGCAACGCTTTGCGCGCCTTGCCCATTAGCATTGGCCGGATGATTGGGGTGGTCTAAGGATGCCAGCTCATTTTTAAATTCAAGCTCAGTGTACAGATCGCGTAGCTCATCGATATGGGCACAAGGATCAGTGTTGATTTTTAGATCATTCCAGTCATGACCGATATCTAAGTCGGTGATGATAGTGGCAAGCTGTGCGTTCAACGGAATCTCATCGGCGTGCTCGATTAAGCCTTTAGCACCGCGACCTTTAATAAAGCCAATGTGCTTAAGCATATTATCGATATCGCCGTATTCAACGAGNAAATCNTTAGCCGTTTTTTTTCCGATACCAGGNACGCCTTTGATACCATCAGAGGTATCACCCATCAGTGTTAAATAATCAATCATCTGGCGAGGCTNGATGCCAAGCTTATCGATGACCCCTTGGGTGTCAGTAATCTTGCCCGTGAAGCTGTCTTCTAATATCACCGCATCATTGACCAGCTGCATCATGTCTTTATCCCCAGTGGAGATGACCACGTGATGGCCTTGTGCGACAGCGCGATAAGCCATCGTTCCGATAATATCATCGGCTTCTGCGCCTTCAATACGCAGCAAGGGAATCCCTAATGCGGTGACCAAACGATGGATATAAGGGATCTGCTCAACCAGCTCAGCATCGATTGGCGGACGTCCGGCTTTGTATTCTTCTGACATTTTATGGCGAAAAGTGGGCGACTTAGTATCGAAACACACCGCCATATGAGTCGGGTGATAGCGNCGCATCAGCTTGAGCAGCGCGTTCAAAGTACCGCGGATGGCATTAGTAGTCAGCCCTTGGGTGTTTTGCATGGTTTTGGGCAGCGCATGATAAGTGCGAAACAGATAATATGAGCCGTCAACCAAGATAAAAGGNGGCTGATCTTTATTGACCTGACTGGTGTCCATAGTGGCCACGTTTGGCATAGNGTCAAAGTTAGGNAAGGTGTTCGGGTCGATAGGCGANTGGGAGTTGTGATCGTTGTCTTTGGTATGAGCAGTCATAAGAGGTCACTTATTAGCAGGTAGCAAAATTTAGCAGGTATTAAAATATAGTATGACCATATTATAACGATAAAACGAGCGCGTGCCGAATGGTGTAAAANTTATCAGGTCTATACCTAAAAACCTAAAAAAAGAACGCTATGAGCACGATAAATGCTGATAACGTTCTGTGCTTCTATGCTCTGANANGCTCTGACNTGCTCTGACTTTTATACTCTAANATATGTCATAACATAANGTAGCGGCTNGCTTTATTTGACTTCAGANGTNACTTCCATCTCGATATTGCCTTTAGTCGCTTTTGAATAAGGGCAGACCTCATTGGCTTTTTCNACNAGTTTTTGAAACTCATCGCTTGAGATATCCGTACTATCGGCAATAACGTGAATTTTTACTGCTAGTTTATAGTCATGGTTATCGCCTTGCTTAAGATCGACAGTGGTCTCAGTGGTAGAGCCAAAGCTGGCTTTTTCCATCTTTTTGACCACACCTAAGGCGCTATCAAAGCAAGCCGCATAACCCATTGCTAATAATTGCTCAGGGTTATTGCCTTCCATGTTACCGCCTGGAGGCGCCATATTGATTTTTAGATCGCTGTCATTGAGTGACGCATTACCAGTGCGGCCACCAGTGACTGTGGCTTTGGTTGAGTATAGAGTTTTCATACTTTGTCCTTTTTAAGTTTTTATTAATGGCTTTTTTAAGGCTACTAGTATGAGTAACCTGTATTACCTGTTTAGCACTTATTGAGCATAGCAAGGTTTGCACAAAAGGTTATATAAAGGTCGTAAAGCTATACTGTGAATTTGTAAGCACAACTGCACAATGAACAGGAGACATACAAGCGGCATCTATGAATAGTCATAACAGTACTGTAAAATTCCAAAAAAGAATAANCGATGTCAGCGCTATAAATCAGCCCGATATAAGACTATTTTGACAACAGGATATTTTGCTATGAAAAAAACAATAATAATAAATTTGATTATCAGACGGTTTATAGAACGCTGAATCTAGCAGGGGTAAATGTCTTTGGTTATCGAGCAGGGAACGGCGCTAATGCCGCTCGGGGTATCTTTACAGCCTTAAATACTTATCCTAGTGTTGGCAGTAATGCGCCTAGCACGCTTAGTTTCCCGAACGGCTCGGTTTGCTATATTCCAGTGACCACTAGTGATCGCTCATTTTTTGTTTTTAATAATAAAGACAAGACCAATTATTCAGATCTTGATGACTGGATAGACGCGGCAGAAGATCGCTTCAACGACAATAGGAACTTTAGAACCTCTGAGCGCTCTATTGGTGCAAATAATGATAACCCAGCAGCGCAAGTGACCTTTTTTGCGACCAATAATGATCCTGAGTACCTATTTAACGGCGTCAATTATGATAACGACATTTATGAAACTGACTTTGTCGATAAAAACGCTATACGCCCGAATGAGGACAGCGTTCGCGGTGTCGTAGACTGCACGGTAGTCAATGAAGTCGCCGCTGATTTTATTGAAGATAGTATTCGTCGCTACTATTGATAGTGATAGCCATCGCAATTAGCCGATAATAATTAGCCTATAGGGCTGAGTGAAGATACTGGTTTTCAAATTTGACACGCTTTAGCAATCGTCTAAGGCGTGTTTTTTTTGCGCAAGTTGGGCACCTTAAGACGAAATCGGCTACAATACGCGCACTATTTTATTTTTAGAATACATTTTAAAGCAATATTCTAAATCAACATTATCGAAGTCAAAATTATGAGCGTAGATCCAAAAGTTTTAAACAAAGAAGTCGCCAAACGTCGTACCTTCGCTATCATCTCGCATCCTGATGCCGGTAAGACCACCATGACCGAAAAGCTACTCTTATGGGGTCAAGCGATTCAGGTGGCAGGCGAGGTCAAAGGCCGCAAGACTGATCGCCATGCCACCTCTGACTGGATGAGCATGGAGCAAGAGCGCGGTATCTCTATCACCACCTCCGTCATGCAGTTTCCTTATAAAGAGCACATGGTCAATCTGCTTGATACACCAGGTCACGCTGACTTTAGTGAGGATACTTATCGTACTCTGACTGCTGTCGATAGTGCGCTAATGATGGTCGATGGCGCTAAAGGTGTGGAAGAGCGAACCATCAAGCTGATGGAAGTCTGCCGCATGCGCGACACGCCGATTATCTCTTTTGTCAATAAGCTTGATAGACAGATTCGTGAGCCGCTAGACTTGCTCAGCGAGATTGAATCTGTACTAAAAATTAAATGTATTCCGCTGACTTGGCCCATCGGTATGGGGCAGGATTTCGTGGGCGTCTATCATCTGACTGAAGACAAAACCTATCTTTATGAAAAAGGTCATGGCGGCGAGATCACAGTGTCCGAGACCCGCGAAGGTTATGATTATCCAGATATTCGCGAGCGTTTAGGTAAGTTGATGTTTGACGCTTTTGAGGAGTCGCTTGAGCTAGTACAGATGGCGCTTGAGGACTTCAATACTGAGGAGTTCTTAAAAGGGGAGATGACGCCGGTATTGTTCGGTACCGCGTTAGGTAACTTTGGTGTCAATATGGTGCTAGATACGTTAGTTAAATACTCGCCGCCGCCCAAGGCGCATCCGACAGAGCAGCGTATTGTCTCGGCAACAGAGCCTAAGTTTTCTGGCTTTGTGTTTAAGATTCAAGCCAATATGGATCCGCGTCACCGTGACCGTATTGCGTTTTTGCGGGTGTGCTCTGGTAAGTACGAAAAAGGCATGAAAATGCGGCAAGTGCGTCTAGGTAAAGACGTGCGGATTGCTGATGCTTTGACCTTTTTGGCAGGTGACCGCGAGGCACTAGAGGAAGCTTATCCCGGCGATATCATTGGCCTACATAATCACGGCACTATCTCGATTGGCGATAGTTTCACTGAAGGCGAAGCGCTGAATTTCACTGGTATACCGCACTTTGCGCCTGAGCTGTTTCGCCGAGTGGTGCTCAAGGATCCACTGAAGTCCAAAGCGCTACAAAAGGGCTTACAGCAGCTCTCCGAGGAAGGCGCCACGCAGGTATTTATGCCGCAGATTAATAACGACTTAATCTTAGGCGCGGTCGGGGTGCTGCAGTTCGAAGTTGTCGCTCATCGTCTCAAAGAAGAGTACAAAGTACAGTGCAGCTTTGAGCCGGTCTCTATCGCTACCGTACGCTGGATTCACTGTGATGATGAGGCAGCATTGGCGAAGTTTAAGAAAAAAGCACATGACCAGTTATCGATTGATGGTGGCGGTTATTTGACTTATCTAGCACCGTCACGGGTGAATCTACAGCTGATGCAAGAGCGCTATCCGGAAGTGACGTTTAGTAATACCCGTGAGCATTGATTTTTAGTTTTTATTTTTAAAGAGGCACGCTTAGCGTGTCTTTTTTTATGCCACTTTAGATAACATCTGAGAGAAGTAGCGGGTCATTCAATCTAGAGTAGCGCATAACCTTCAACACATTTTAAACAATGAGTATCAGCAGATACGCTATGATTATAAAAATTAAGCATAATAATTTTTATTCATAACAGACTGAGGTCTACTGTGGTATCTGCCTTCTTAAACACTGCCAATAAAGCGAAAAGAGACGTTGTTCGGCTTTTTTCACTCACATTTGTCACCGGTGGCTTACTCTTCGCTAGCCTAGCAGCAAACGCCAGTACTTTAATCAGTAGTACTGAATACATAGACTACGAGTTTCCAGACAGCGTACAAGAGCAATGTTATGAGAAAAACAACTGCCCAGAGATTAAGGTTAAATATCTAAAAACCAACCAAGACTGGCTGAATGATATCGTCAATAAACGCGTGAATAATATTGTTATTAATAGCAAGATGAGTGAGTCGCCAGTGAGTAACGCTACTGATGATAAGGCGGCCAAGCTCGCTATCGACGACTTTGCTCAGTCGCAAATGATTGACCTACCAGATGAGGTGCAATGGTCCTATAGTCTAATCGTCACCCCTGAATATTTGGGTCACGTTAAGCTTGGACAAGGAGAGGATTTAGAGCTATTTGAAATCAGCTCCTATGTCTTTACAGGCGGCGCTCATGGCATGCCTTCTAGGGAGTATCTGGTATTTGATCCGGCAAGCAAACAGCAAATCACTCTCGAGGATATGCTAAAGCCGAATCAGCAGGCGCGTTTTAACGCTCTGGCCTATGACGCGTACCAATCTTGGGTTCAGTCAATGGATGAGGATGTCAAAAGTTATGAGCAGAGCTGGCCTTTTACTTTGAGTCACAACATAACTCTGACTGATAAAGGCGTTGATATTCGTTATCAGCCTTATGCTATTGGCCCTTACGCTTATGGTATGCCAGTACTAACGATTGCGTATGATAACCTTACTGGTATTCTTAAACCGCGTTTTTTGCCTAGCATCTAAACATCGCTTATAAGCGTTCATTGTTTTAAATTTTATTTTATCAATAATAACACTTACCAATAATAAGGAAGAACCACATGACAGACAATACCAACCAATCGAACCCAGTAACCCCAGACGCTATGTCTGACTTGCCTAGCTCTACCACGACTTGGCAGCTGACCGCATTGACTGCTGCACTTGGTGACTTGCAGTTGAACGTTAGTGATAGCCTATCAGTAGGCCGTGGTAGCGATAACGATGTGGTGCTAGGCAGTAAAGAGGTTTCGCGTAACCACGCAGTACTGAGCGTGCTGGATACTGAGCTTTATGTCAAAGACTTAGACTCCTCTAACGGGACCTTTGTTAATGATAAGCGTATTGAGGCGAATAAAACGGTTCAGCTGAACGCCGACGATAAGCTTGGCTTTGCTAGCTTTGAGTTTCAAGTCATGGCTTTAGCTGCCGAGGATATAGAGTCAAGCGCCATTGATCCAGCCACCAAACAGCCGAAAGCAAAAGAGCCAGAAGAGATAGTAGGCTCAGTGCAAGAAGATCTAGAGAGCACTAGCACGCCATCGAAGCAGTCGGCAACAGAGTCATCATTGCCACCTGCCGCTGTTGAAGAAACGATCGCAGCAAGACCTGCATCACCTAGTGAGCCAGTAGCCAAAGAACAAGTCGCTGCAACGCCAGTAGTCGAAGATCCAGTCGTTAAAGAGCCGGCCACTAAAGATCCAGTCGTTGAAGAACCAATAGTAAAAGAGCCAAAAGCCGAAGCACCCGTAGCCGAACGTCAAAGTCCTGAGTATGACAAAACCACGACCACGTCTCTACAAGAAGAAGCCGATCCAGAGGTCTTACGCGCTAAGCAAGCGGCTACAGCGCAGTTCTCAGGAACGGCAAATCTAGGTCAGTCCCGCGACCTAGGAACGACGGGTAATAATGCTATGGATCAAGCGGTAAACAACCCAGCCAATACTGCCGCTAGTGAGAAAAAGCCGAGCGGCGGTTGGTTTATCTGGGTATTTATCGCTCTTATTATTATCGGTATCGCGCTGTGGTTATTTAACATGGGCGGCGCGTAATTCGATTCGCTGACGGGCTGGTATCCGAAGTCCTATGATATGAGCAACTTTACTATCCTATTTTGTTATAATAGCGAGCCTAATGTTGGCTCGCTTTTGTTTAGCCCTCGTTTTAACCCTTTACTTAACTATCACTGAAACTTACGAGTTTTCTCGATTATCACTGTGGTTTACTTTATCCTTGTTGATTAATACCGTGCTCAGAGACGTCTTATGATGACCTTCGAAGAATACAATACCCTAAAAACCAAAGGCTTTAGCCATGCTCCTCTTGTCAAAAAGCGTTTGATGGACGCGCAGACACCCGTATCTGTGTTTTCAAAAGTGCGTGACTTGAGTGGTTCTGCTTATTTGTTTGAGTCAGTAGTCGGCGGCGAGCGTTGGGCACGGTTTTCGATGATTGGCCTCGGCAGCGATCTGATACTGCAGTATGCTGATGGCAATATGACTATCAAGCAAGACGATCAGATAAATGTCGATGCCGTCGATGATCCATTTGCTTATATACGTAATCTTATGGCCGATTATAACATGCCAACAGTGGATGATATTCCCTCGTTGCCAAGTTTTAGCGGCGGTTTAGTCGGCTATTTTGGTTATGATATGGTACGAGTCATCGAGCCTAGTGTGGGCTTGTCAGACGCACCTAATCCGATGACTTTGCCTGATATGTGGCTGATGCTATCGATGAGCGTCATTGTCTTTGATAATCTAGAAAACACCTTATCTATCATCGTTTACGCTGATTGTAGTGATGAGGATGGCTATGGCGCGGCAATTCGCGAGCTTGAAAGAATAGAGGACAAGCTTGCCGAGATGCCAGATTTGAGCGCGCCTATTATGCCAACGCCGAAGTTCGTCTCGCAAACCGGGCAAGATAAATACTGCTCAGACGTCAATAAAATAAAGGACTATATCTTTGCAGGCGATGTCATGCAAGTCGTCCCAGCACAGCGCTTAACCGCTGACTACAGTGGCGATTCGCTGGCTGTATACCGNGCACTAAGATTCCTNAATCCATCGCCTTATTTATTCTTAGTACACGGATATACGTTGGACGATCACAAGCGCTTTGACATCATTGGCGCCTCCCCTGAGATTCTATCGCGCATTGAAGATGGTAAAGTCACGGTGCGCCCTTTAGCGGGTACTCGCAAACGTGGTCAGGATGAGAGCGAGGACTTGGCATTAGAGCAAGAGCTACTCTCAGATACCAAAGAGATCGCTGAGCACTTGATGCTGATAGACTTGGGCCGTAATGACATCGGCCGCGTCTGCGAGTATGGCAGTGTTAAAGTCACCGACAAGATGTTCATTGAGCGCTACTCACAAGTCATGCATATCGCCTCTAACGTTGAGGGCACTGTCTTACCTAATAAAGATGCTTTAGATGTGTTTTGTGCCACTTTTCCTGCAGGGACGCTGTCTGGCGCCCCCAAAATACGAGCGATGCAGATCATTGATGAAGTAGAGCCTGTACGCCGCACAGTATTTGGCGGTTCAGTCGGTTATCTAGGCTGGCATGGCAACATGGATACCGCGATTGCAATTCGCACTGCAGTTATGCGCCGCGGTAAGATCCATATTCAAGCTGGGGCAGGGGTCGTCGCCGACTCAGTGGCTGAGGCGGAGTGGGAGGAAACCAACAAAAAAGCCTTAGCACTGGTTAAAGCGGTAAAAATGGCTTGTGATGGTCTTAGAATTCGTTAAGATTGCACGACGGCTCTAGCGATAAGAAACCGAGACTCACAGCGGCTATTTATAGCGAATAAAAAATATCAATATAATCAAAGTATTAAAATTTAATTTTAAAAAGTTAGGAAAAAATAAAAAAAGGGCTTGCGTTCCAGCAAATATTTGATAGAATAGCCACCACTTTGAGAGAACAAGCCGACTTAGCTCAGTTGGTAGAGCAACTGACTTGTAATCAGTAGGTCGCCAGTTCGATCCCGGCAGTCGGCACCATCTCTTTCAAAGTCGCTTTTTTTAGAATTGCTTTATATTATTTTTACAGTAATAATAGCGTTTATTAAAAGCAAACTAAGGTGGGATTGGGGAGCGGTCAAACCCAACAGACTGTAAATCTGTCGCGAAAGCTTCGAAGGTTCGAATCCTTCTCCCACCACCATATTTTTTACAGCACCAAAAGCACTCTAATACCAATTATATTTTGGTTATAAATAGAGCTATTGCGGGTGTGGTATAATGGTAACACCTTAGCCTTCCAAGCTAATGACGCGGGTTCGATTCCCGCCACCCGCTCCATATACGCGGCATCCATTGATCAAGCATTCATAGCAATGTAAATAGCCAGCACCCATACATCACGACAGTCATTTATTATAGCTGTTTCGTGATATTTTTTTATATAACCGATAGGTTTTTGGTTATTTAAGATAGGCTCATATAGCTCAGCGGTAGAGCACTCCCTTGGTAAGGGAGAGGTCTCGAGTTCAATTCTCGATATGAGCTCCATTTATTATTCTATTTGCCAATGCTGCTTGTTAATTGTTAGTATATAAAAAGCCAGATGGTATAAAAAATACTATCGAGATATTCAATAGCATTATAAGAGTTATGCGAATATTAAAAAATATAAAGCCTACTCAGTAAAATGATGATTTTAGGGTGACACTGAGGTGTTGCCTTTTAGTGCTGTCAGTAGCTCGATATTGCTAATGTGATACTGTTATAAAGTAGCTAAAATTAAGCATTATAGTTTATAATTACTGATATATGGTTACTGGTCTATGATTACCAATAGTCCGTAGAATGTAGCTTCTATAATTATTGATAATAATGCAGTGTTAATAGCATAGCGTCAACGGTTTGATGGTCGTGTCAGCAGAATGAATAGGCATCTTGAACCGTCAAATATCTATTTACCGATCTTATTTGTTTATCATTTTCTAAGCATAAAGATTCACCAATAAAAAAGGATACACTCATGGCAAAGGCCAAGTTTGAACGCAACAAGCCCCACGTCAACGTCGGCACCATCGGACACGTTGACCATGGTAAAACCACACTAACTGCCGCAATCGCAACCGTAGCAGCAAAAACCTCAGGCGGCGAAGCCAAAGACTACGCGTCAATTGACTCAGCCCCAGAAGAAAAAGCACGTGGCATCACCATCAACACCTCACACGTAGAATATGACACCGANACNCGTCACTACGCCCACGTTGATTGCCCAGGTCACGCCGATTATGTCAAAAACATGATCACCGGTGCCGCTCAAATGGACGGCGCAATCCTAGTCGTATCAGCAACTGACGGCCCAATGCCACAAACTCGTGAGCACATCTTGCTATCACGTCAGGTAGGCGTACCATACATCATCGTCTTCATGAACAAATGTGACCTAGTAGACGACGAAGAATTGCTAGAGCTCGTCGAAATGGAAGTTCGTGAACTTCTTAACGACTACGACTTCCCAGGCGACGACACCCCAATCATGAAAGGCTCAGCCACCCAAGCCCTAAAAGGCGACGACGGCAAATACGGCGAACCAGCAGTCGTAGAACTACTAGAAACCCTAGACAGCTACATCCCAGAGCCTGAGCGTGACATCGACAAAGCATTCCTAATGCCAATCGAAGACGTCTTCTCAATCTCAGGTCGTGGTACCGTAGTAACTGGCCGTGTTGAATCTGGTATCGTAAAAGTTGGTGACGAAATCGAAATCGTCGGTATCCGTGACACTCAAAAAACCACCTGTACTGGTGTTGAGATGTTCCGCAAGCTACTAGACGAAGGCCGTGCAGGTGAGAACTGTGGTGTACTACTACGTGGTACCAAGCGTGAAGACGTACAACGTGGCCAAGTACTAGCTAAGCCAGGTTCAATCACCCCGCACACCAACTTCGACGCTGAAGTATACGTACTATCAAAAGAAGAAGGTGGTCGTCACACGCCATTCCTAAACGGCTATCGTCCACAGTTCTACTTCCGTACCACTGACGTAACTGGCGCAATCCAATTACAAGACGGTACTGAAATGGTTATGCCTGGTGACAACGTTGAGATGAGTGTTGAGCTTATCCACCCAATCGCTATGGACAAAGGCCTACGTTTCGCTATCCGTGAAGGTGGCCGTACTGTAGGTGCTGGTGTGGTTGCAAGCGTAAGCAACTAATACTTAGTAACGAGCTGAGCTTTACCTATAAAGTTTAGGTTGTCATTTTCTTAACTTAATCTAAATAGGTACTAGCAAAGNCAAAAGCCGCTCTCTTNNTTGAGGGCGGCTTTTTTTGTGNGTGTTGGTTTTGTTTATAGGTGNTAANAAGNGTTAAGATAGTCTTTACACGGCTATACTAATAGTTGTATTTATTAATAATGATTAAAGGTAGGAGAGGGAGTGGTGCTAACCATAGAGTTACTCAATAAACACTTATTTAAAGCNCAAAGCATTATCCAAGCTGTTGCCGATATCGAAGCTCTTATTCAACCGCAAGATGCTTGGAGTTATCGGACTCTAGTAGACTTACTTGAGCAAGATAGCATTGATTTATTAGTCGTTTATCAAAGCGATGCAGTTGTTGGCTACTGTCTTTATCAAATGATGTTTGAGCAGGCAGAAATCTTGCGTATAGGTACGCACCCTAATTATCAGCGACAAGGTATCGCTTCAAAACTATTCGCTAGGTTAAATCAGCAGCTACAAGCGTTAACTGTTGAGAGTTTATTATTAGAAGTGCGGGCAGATAATTTGCCAGCGATAGCTCTGTATGAGCAGCAAGGCTTTGAGACGATCCATCAGCGCAAAGGCTATTATAAAACGGCACACAAGCCTGCTATCGATGCGTTGATTATGCAGCTTAATTATAAAAATAAAGCAGATAGGAGTGGATAAGGTTATCGATGATAAGGCAGCTTAGAGCTGTTATTTTTGCAGTCTTCTATAGAAGGTACATAACTCTCATCTTCTTGCATACGCGTCAGCAGAGTAATACGCTGAGTTAGCATCTCCACCATCAGATTGATATTGGCTTGTTGTTTTTTGACTTGTGCTAGTTTTTGCTGGGTGACTAGCAGTTGCTCATCAAGGTTTAGATTACCATCGTAATAGTCATCCAAGCTATTTTTTATCTCCGTTAGCGTAAAGCCGATAGCCTGCGCGCTTTTGATCAGCTCAATACGTTCAATACATTCAGGATGAAACTCAGTATAAAGCCGCGAACCTGCTTGCCGCTTGCGAGACCTTAGCAGACCTAGCTCGTCATAATGACGCACGGTATCTTTGGTGGTATTGGCTCTTTTGGCCAAAGCTCCTATGAGTAAAAACGCAGTATCTGGCATTGCAGTCTCTTTATGTATGTCAATCTTATCGATTAAATATCGTCCATTTTGAGCTATTAGTAGCAGTCTAGAGCGACCAATATTTTGAATGCTTATCAAAGCTATCAAGCTGAGCCACAGACAGCGGCCGATGGGGTTGAGGCCATCTAACACTGCCTTTATGTAATGAATGCTCAAGCTGCGCTAAAAACTGATGGCGGCCAAGAGTAGTCGCGCCTAAGCTTAGTAGATGGTCATTAGGAAGCTGACAATCGACTAACGCTACGCCGCTATCAATACAGAGCTGCATCAAACCCCAAAACGCTAATTTTGAGGCGTTAGAGGCGCGATGAAACATCGACTCACCAAAGTAGATGTGGCCAATCTTTAGTCCATAGAGCCCGCCTATCAGCTGTCCATTCTCATCCCACACCTCGACGCTATGAGCGAAACCATAGCGATGGAGCTCGGTATAAGCCTCGATCATCTCCTGATGAATCCAAGTGTGCTCACCCTCAGGCAGTCCATTACTACGTGGCAAACTACAAGCATGAATGACTTCATCGAACGCTTGATTGACCGTCAACTGCCAACGCGAGCGCCGAGCTTGCTTACGTAGCGATTTGCTGGGCTGATAGTCGCTTGGCACAATGACACAGCGCGGCTCCGGGCACCACCAAGCAATAGGCTCATCTTCATTAAACCAAGGAAAGAGCCCTTGCGCATACGCCGATATCAGCGTCTCAGGCGCCAGATCACCGCCTAGCGCTACTACGCCATAGCCATCAGGATCGACCGCGTTAGGATTGGGAAAGTCATAACGCCCAAGACTTTTAATGGTTTTATAAAAAGTCTCAGGCGTCATGTTGTGGATATTAAGCTTATTGAGCATATAGCTTCTTATTTCACTCAGTCTTTTGGCGATTGCTTTGTCTAATCTATCGTCAAAGTCGAGGCGTAAGTGTGATCAGCAGCAACTGTTTCGCCAATAGCATCTAAGTACTTTTCAGCATCGAGAGCAGCCATACAGCCGGTTCCTGCTGAGGTAATGGCTTGACGATAAACATGATCAGCAACGTCGCCTGCGGCATATACGCCTTCAATACTAGTTTGGGTAGCATTACCATTGATACCGCTATTGACGATAATATAACCATCATTCATCTCAAGCTGGCCTTTGAACATGTCAGTGTTGGGCTTATGACCAATAGCGATGAATANACCATGGATATCTAGCTGTTTGGTTGNGCCATCTTCGGTGGATTCGATAACGACGCCATTGACGCCCATATCATCACCAACGACTTCGCGAACGGTATGATTCCACTCGATTTTGACATTGCCATTTTTGGCTTTTTCAAACAGCTTGTCTTGCAAGATCTTCTCAGAGCGTAGGCTATCGCGGCGATGCACTAAAGTCACTTCTGAGGCAATATTGGATAGATATAGCGCTTCTTCAACCGCCGTATTACCACCGCCAATGACCGCGACTTTTTGATCTTTATAAAAGAAACCATCACAAGTGGCACAAGCAGATACGCCCAAGCCTTTGAACTTCTCTTCTGACTCTAAGCCGAGATACTGCGCTGAGGCACCAGTTGAGATAATGAGCGCATCGCAAGTGTAGCTGCCATTATTACCAATCAAAGTAAAAGGGCGCTCCGTTAGTTGTACTTCATTAATATGATCATAGACCAGCTCGGTACCGAAACGCTCGGCATGCGCTTTCATGCGATCCATCAGCGCCGGACCTGTTAAATCGTGAGCATCACCTGGCCAGTTGTCGACTTCAGTGGTGGTCGTCAGCTGTCCACCGACTTCGAGACCGGTAATCATGACCGGCTTGAGGTTAGCACGCGCAGCATAGACAGCAGCGGCATAACCTGCGGGGCCTGAGCCTAAGATAATGAGTTTTTCGTGACGCGGCGCTGTAGTGTCAGTTGCCATAACATATTCCTTACTAATGGTTTAATGATCTAGTTATAGATATAAAGCGTTATAAGTTATTAAAATGAAAAATAAAAAATTGCGACTAAAGTAGTTTGTTAAAGTGCGATGTGATAATAACATAAGGGCAGNGGGCAAAAAGTGCAAGTTTGCTAAAACAAACATCGCTATGATTAGAACTAAACGACACCTCAAAATTAAAGCCCGCTTTCTTAATACACAGTCACCACTTTGGCTAGGTATTTGTTATCATAAGCAGTGATAGCAAAAGCAGTAAAAGCCGCAGTAAAAGCTATAGAAACAGCGACTTGTAAATATAAAGTCATATGGATTGAGCTTTACTGACAGTGAGCTGGAAAGTTAAAAATTTAGAAAGTAAGCATAAAAACACCTAAGCACGATTGTCAGCAATCGTGTGTTACCATTTATTTAGTATCAATATATTGATAAAGGCAGATCCTACGTGATATCAGCAGCAGTTATAGACTATTTAAAAAAAGGGATATTTACCATTCTTGGGCTAATGCTAGCAGTCTATCTGTTCATTATCTTGGTGACGTATACCGGGAATGATCCTAGCTGGTCACATATCAGTAGCGATATGACAACCATCAATAATATGGGCGGCGCGACAGGTGCGTGGTTGTCTGACTTGCTTTATAGCTTTTTTGGCTATAGCGCGTGGTGGCTGCTGGTATTTATGGTTTATGAGTCTATCCTGATTTGGTGGAATAACAAACCTACCTTTTGGATATTACGTTTGGTGGCTTATGTCTTTTTGCTGCTGAGCGCTAGCGCTTTATTCGCGCAATTAATAGCATTAATCCAGCAAGTGGCAGACCCGGTGACATCAGGTCTCAAGGGCGTCGCTGGTGGTATCATCGGGCTTGAGCTACAGGCACGCTTAGCGCTGTTATTAACGAAATGGGGTAGCCTGTTATTTTTGAGTGTTTTTGTAGTAGTGACGGCCACTTTTGCTTTTAACATTCATTGGTTATCGTTATATCGTAAATTGACTGATCTGCATTGGCTCGGTTCTGGCATCGGCAGTACAGCTAGTACAGTCTCTGATACTGACCAAGCTTTGGATAGCGGTGCCTTGACCCGCGATGATGGCATTGATGTGATCGATCAAAGCAGCGCTGCCCCTACGCCAGCTGCAGATTATGAACAGCTACCACTTGAGCTGCAACAAGAGTCTAGCACCGCTGCCCAAGATAGCGGCCGCTTTAGCCATGTGTTGACTGACTTTTTAGCTAAGTCAGGACTGGGCGCTAGCGTCAAAGAGGCGATAGCAAATGCTGAAGCGGCGGCGACTAATAAAGCTGCGAGCGATCATCTACAGCCCGCTACTGCTACCGCAAATACGCAGAACGCTCAGGAGCTGGCTCATCCGCGCCAACAAAACACNAGCGCCGCTACTGCGCCGCTACGCAAAGTTGAGCCAAGCTTTGCTTGGAATGATGACGAAACGGTAGCTGACTTGCTCGCGCGTGATGCCGCTATCGAGCAAGCAGAGCAGGGCGGTCCAATCGAGCACATGACTCATTTAGAGTCTAAGCAAACAACGCTTGATGAGCCAAAAGAGATAACTGAGACTGCTGCTAGCGATGCTAATGATGCAGAAATGCATCGAGCAAACGCTACAATCAATAATGAAGGTCATGATGAATCAGCCAATACTGATACTCATAATGAGGTATTAGAAAGCAAAGCAGTACCAGCAGTGTCAGCTCAGGTTGATGATCTAGCTGATGCTTGGTTGGCTGAGCATAGCACTGTCGAAGCGAGTATCGCTAAACCTAGCACCGCTGAACAAACCGTAAGCGCTCCTCAAGCTTCAACTACTCAGCAGGCTGATGCTGAGTTAGAGCCCATGCAAACCACTGACACTGAAATAACTAGCGCCGAAATAAATAACATAGAAAAAAGTAACAGTGAGACAGCAGCTAGCAAAAATACTGTTATCGAATCAGCTGTGGCTGCGAATCCTATAACGAAACCTACAGTTGCAACCGAACCGGTAACAGAAAACGCAGCTACGCAAGCGACATCAATAGCTAGCCCTGCTGGTGAGCCAGCGCCGACAGCCAGTGCCTCCTCGCTTACAGATATGACCCCAACCAATNCGCCGCCGTCCAATCCAAAAGAAGCGCCTAAAGCGCAGGAAACGACTGAGGAATTACCGGAAGAGTCAGCACCAGTGACAAAACCTGCGGTAAGCTTTGCGGTACCTGATGGCGATGCGAGCAATCTCATTACTGATATGATGCCGGAAGACAATAGTCCGGCAAGTAATGAGGACTTGGATGAGCCAGTCATGCCGGATATTCATGATGATGACGCTTTCACTAAGCGCTCAAGATCGATGCAAACCGCTCAGTACCGCAGTAGTCTCAGTAAAATCCCAGAGCTGTCCATTCTCGATGAGCCTGATCCTGATCGCAAGCCGAGCTATACTGAAGCCGAGCTTGAGCAATTATCAGAGCTACTAGAGATCAAGCTGCAAGAGTTCAATGTCAAAGCCGAAGTTGTCCAAGCAATTCCAGGACCAGTCGTCACCCGCTTCGAAGTTGATCTTGCTGCCGGTATCAAAGCCAGTAAAGTCACTGGTATCGCGCGCGATTTGGCTCGTTCGTTATCTATGGCATCATTACGCGTGGTCGAGGTCATCCCGGGTAAGCCTTATATCGGTATCGAGGTACCTAATAAGCAGCGCGAGATGGTACGTTTGATTGAGCTATTAAATACCGATAAGTATAAAGACCCTAGCGCGCAAATTAGCATGGCGATGGGTAAAGATATCGGCGGCAAGCCTATCATTACTGATCTGGCACGCGCGCCGCATATGTTAGTCGCCGGTACCACAGGCTCTGGTAAGTCGGTACTGGTGAACTCTATGCTGCTCTCGATGCTACTGAAATACACGCCTAATGAGCTCAGACTGATCCTCATTGATCCCAAGCAGCTTGAGCTGGCCAATTATAATGAGATTCCNCATNTGCTGACGCCTGTGGTGACTGATATGACAGAGGCGGCCAGTAGCTTGTCTTGGTGTGTGGCAGAGATGGANCGCCGCTATCAGCTGATGAGCCTGCTAAAGGTGCGTAAACTTAATGAGTTTAATAAGAAAGTCCTCGCCGCTGAAAAAGCAGGNAAGCCNATGCTCGATCCCTTATGGCGGCCCAATGANAATGTCAGTATCGATCAAGCGCCTAAGCTTAAAACATTACCGATGATCGTCATCGTCGCCGATGAGTTTGCCGATATGATTATGCAAGTCGGCAAACAAGCCGAAGAGCTGATCACCCGCTTAGCGCAAAAATCACGGGCTTCTGGTATTCACTTAATGCTAGCGACTCAGCGTCCTTCAGTTGATGTGATTACCGGTCTGATCAAAGCCAATATTCCCGTACGCGCGGCTCTACGCGTCAACTCAAAAGTCGATTCGCGTACGATACTAGATAGTGGCGGCGCTGAAGACATGCTCGGTAATGGCGATATGCTGTTCTTAGGGCCAGGNCAAATTGAGCCAGACCGCGTGCATGGCGCTTATGTTAGTGATGAGGAAGTCAACCGTGTCTGTGATGCCTGGCGTGAGCGCGGCGCTCCAGATTATATCGATAATATGGCGGGNAACTTTGAGTTATCAAGCTCTGGCGGTGGTAGCTCTGGTGGCAGCGCGTCGGGCGAAGATGACGATCTTTATGATGAAGCAGTGGCCTTTATTATGGAGACGCGNAAAGTCTCCGCCTCGTCCATTCAGCGCAAATTTAGTATCGGTTATAACCGCGCGGCGCGTATCGTAGACTCAATGGAGGAGGCCGGTCTGGTCAGCTCTATGGGTAAAAGCGGTAAGCGTGAGCTGCTGATGTAGCTGNAATTAGATTGGGTTTATCTAGCAAAAAACGAGTCACGAGAGTGGCTCGTTTTTTTNTTGTACATTGTGTTCTCGCCTAATTCTGGGCTATAGTGTTTGCTGATATGTTTTACAACCAACAGCTATGCAAGGATGCTTTATGTTTAAAGAATACACCCAATATGACGCGCTAGGCTTAGCAGATCTCGTCAGCAAAGGCGAAGTCAGCGCCAAAGAATTGCTTGATAGTGCCGTTGCACGCGCCAACAAGCTCAACCCCAAACTCAATGCCATAATTCACCGTTTCGATGAGCGCGCTTACGATCAGGCGCAAGCAGGGCTACCGTCTGGTGCGTTTACAGGCGTGCCTTATTTACTCAAAGACTTATCATACAGCTTCGAGGGCGAGCCTTTGACCATGGGTAGCCGTAGCGTTAATATTCAGTCAGATTATGATAGTGAAATTGTCAAACGTATGAAGGCCACAGGAGTCAATACCTTTGGCAAGACCAATACGCCTGAGTTTGGACTGATTATTACCACTGAGCCCAAAGCGCATGGTGCCACTCATAATCCGTTTAAAAAAGGCTATAGCTCGGGCGGCTCATCGGGTGGTAGCGCGGCAGCCGTAGCAAGTGGTATCGTACCCATGGCAGGCGCGGGTGACGGCGGCGGCTCTATTCGTTTCCCAGCGGCTTGGTGCGGCGCGTTTGGTCTCAAACCTAGCCGCGGTCGTAACCCAATGGGTCCTAAAGTAGGAGAAGGTTGGGAAGGCGCGGTTGCTGATCACGTGATTACCCGCAGTGTGCGTGATAGTGCCGCGATGCTTGATGCCACGAGCGGGGCCGAGGTTGGTGCGCCNTTCGTGATTGCACCGCCCGAAGGTAGCTTTTTAGAGGCGGCGATGCGCGCACCTAAGCCGCTGACCATTGCGCTGCATCAGCAGCCGCTGATTGCTGGTACAGTAGTGGATAAAGAGGTGCTAGCGGTACTCGAGCAAACGGCTAAGCAGTTAGAGGACATGGGGCATCGCGTGGTCCCTGCCGAGCCGAATATCAACATAGAGCAGTTTTGGCATGATTTTATGGTGGTCGTCTGTACTCATACCGCCTTTACTATCGATGATATTGAGCGCCACTATGGTGCTCATCACGTCAAAAAGCTAGAACCTCAAACTCAAAACATGGCGCTACTAGGACGCTCGCTATCCGCAGTTGATTTAGCGCACGCTAAGCAAGGCTGGCACAATAGCCAATATCAGACCGGATTGTTATTAGAAACTTATGACATGATTTTGTGTCCGACCGTACCGACGCCAGCGGTCAAACACGGTGTACTGCCACCAAGCGTGATGGATGAGATGCTGATGCGCAGCGCTGAGCTGCTTAATAAAAGNATCGATATGGGTAAGTATGCCTTTAGCTCTGGCATGATAGAGAAGCTTAGCCATCCGGTACTCAGTAAAATGGCCTTTACCTTATTAGGTAATGTCACAGGCTTGCCTGCAGTTTCTGTACCCGTCGGCATGAGCAAAAAAGGCTTACCTATTGGCATGCAGCTGATCGGGCGTATGAATGATGAGACGACACTATTTAGTGTGGCAGGAGAGATGGAACGCGCTGGCATGTTTACTAAACCAGCGTTTGCAAAATAGGTAGATAAGAAGACGCTAATCGAAGCGGTAAATATCCATTCCTAAGCTATGATGCGCCATGCTTTGATGCACGACACTGACGCGTTGACCCGCACCTAAAGCAAAAAACAGCGGCAATAGGTGCTCATCGCTTGGATGGATATCTTTGTAATTGGGATATCGCTGCCAATTTAAGGCGGTAGGGATATCAGTTTTGAGCTGCTGCAATAACCAGAGCTTAAAATCCTTTGCCGTCTTATCAATGCTATCAGCTTCCCAGCGCAATGCTCGTAGATTATGAGTAATGTTGCCCGAGCCGATGATTAGAATTTGCTGCTCGCGCAGACGAGCAAGCTGCGCGCCCAATTGATAGCATGCTATGCTGTCATAATGCTGTGGTAGCGATATTTGTACCACAGGTACATCGGCATTAGGATAGAGATGACGAAGCGGTGACCAAACGCCATGATCGCTGNCTCGTAGCGGATTCGCTGCAGTATTGATACCGCGCGTNCTGAGCTGCTGCGCTAAAGACTCAGCAAGCGCGGCATGTCCTAAAGCTGGGTATTGTAGTTCGTGTAGCTGTTGATTAAAACCTGAAAAGTCGTGCCAAGTCTTGGGCTGCGGGTTACTGCTAATCTCAAGCTGAGTAGATACCCAGTGCGCTGACATAATGATAATGGCGCGCGGCTTAGGTAGGTTTTGTCCGATACGTGCAAGCGCACTGGTCGTCGCTGACTGCTCGATAGCTAAGGTCGGCGCGCCATGCGAGATAAATAAAGCAGGCAGTTTGGCCGCGTTAGTCAAGCCTATAGGCGCATCTGACCAAGCCGCCGCACCACTGATAGGCGCAGTGGTATTCAGGCTTTCATGATGCAAGCTGTGATTTAGCGGGCTTGTGGCTGTAGCTGACTTTGATTGATTCATGTCAGCTTTATTAGGGCAGATTCGCGTTTTTCAATCCGCTTGGCTGTTTTCGCTTAGCTCTGGTGCTAGTTGCCGCGGTGATAAGGATGATTGTTATTGATACTCATCGCGCGATACAGCTGCTCCATCAGCACGACGCGCACTAGCGGGTGCGGTAACGTGAGCGCAGATAATGACCAGATCATATCAGCCTTTGCCAGTACAGCAGGTGAGACGCCATCAGCGCCGCCTATCACGAGCGCCACATCCATGCCTTGCGGCATTACATCGGCAAGCTTATCTGCCAACTTCTCAGTTGAGAGCATCTTGCCTTTGACATCGAGCACCCATAACTGCTCATGACCTGAAGCGTTATGCGCCGCCAGTATCGCCTGTCCTTCTTGCTCACGGTACTGAGCGAGATTAGCGGAAGATGGGTTTTTTGCGCGTTTTGCCGCCGCAATCTCCACAATTTCTGTGCTAATCATAGGTTGGATACGTTTGAAGTATTCATCAAACCCGGTCTGTATCCATTTAGGCATCTTATTACCGACGCTCAGTATTCTTATTTTCATGACAGTTAGCACTCCAATAATTGAGTAAAAATAACAAAAGAAGTCTACGCTTAAGTTAATGTAACAAGCAAGCCTTTTACCTGCCTTTTTTTTATGCTTAACTGGCATTCGATAAACAAGAGTTTGTTTTGTCACTAACCTGTCACTGGGTTATCTTTTTTATGGAGTTAATCAAAAGTTTTTACGAAAGGAGTCGTTTATGAACCGTACTATATCAAGCACATTCACCTTAACTGCAGCAGCATTGCTGTCTACTTCTGTGTTTGCCGCCTCGCTAGATGGCACTCAGTGGCAAACAGTCGATGACAAAACCGGCGAAAAAAAAGCCATCATTCAGCTAAATGAAAAAGGTGGCAAAGTCTCCGGCAAAATCATCAAGGTACTCGATAAACAAAAAGCAAAGGCAGTCTGTACTAAATGTTCCGGCAGCCTAAAAAACAAACCAGTCGAAGGGCTGCAGATTCTAACCGGTCTAAAAGCGGACGGTAATAATAAGTGGAGCGATGGCAAGCTGGTTGATCCGGAGTCTGGCAAAGTCTACTCAGGAAAGATTACCTTGAGTGACAATGGTCAGAGCTTAGATCTGCGCGGCTACGTGGGTACGCCTTTGTTTGGCCGCTCACAGACTTGGCAGCGTATCAAATAATCGGCGTAAACAGATATAAATAAAAAGGAGGNNTAATCATTATTAGTCCTCCTTTTCTATGCTGACTCTTTGGAATAAGCAACAAAGCTATAACGAAGTTCTCATGATCAGCGCATTACGGCTGCCTTATGAGCGGCTCTAAAGTGTCACTAGGATCAGTGTTNTCGGTGTCATTAAGGCCATCGTGTTTTCTAGGGATGACGCTGAGCATAGCATCAGACTCTAAGATGATAGCTTCGACATCATTTATATTATGGATACCTTCTTTACGCATCGCACTTTCAAGTTCTTGCCGAGTGAGCCGTTCCTCAAGCATCGCCGTTGTCAAAAACTCCCCTTGATAAAACAAAATACGCGGCTCAGAGAGAATAAGACGACCAAAGTAAGGCGAGTAAGAAGCGTACTTGGTCACCGCATACTGTAATAGATATAGGGTCACAATAGAGGCACTACCCTCAATGAANGGGATGTCCTTGAGCAAGATAGTACTAGCGCCCAACGAGCCGATCATCACCGTCACAATCCAGTCAAAGTTATTGAGCTGCGAGGTTGAGCGCTTACCTGAGACTTTGGTGGTGACGACAATTAAGATGTAGACCAGCACAGCAGTCAGCACAATACGTAAAAGCTTTTCTATATTGTCAAAAAACAGCATATCCATAACGATCACCTCTATTTATATTTCTAGCTACTGATTGCAAACCGCTGTTCGTTAAACGCAGTGCATAATTTGCTCAGCCTAACGGATTTTGTGGCGTAGTCATAGCGCAGTAGGATAGAAGTTTTGTATTTACATAGAATTTAGAGACAAACTAATAAAAATCAGCTCATAGCACTGTTTTGACTCACCACATTTTGCGTAGCGGCCAGTCGTTGACAGGCTAGTAGGTTGACGTGTGGAGAGATTGATAGGTTGATCAAAAGCTACTTTGGGCTTAGTAGCCGATTAAACAGCCAAATACCGATGCCAGCGCTGANAAAGGTGAGCAGCANAATCGCGATTAGAGCGAACAACAATGGCAGCGGCTGCTGTAGGCTCATTTCTATAAAGACTTGCCGATTGGCCTCATCAAATAGCCATAGCCAAATAGTAAAAAAGTACAGCGCGTTCAGCAACCAAACAATGCCCGTACCGCCAATAGCTAGTCTGATCATCTCAGCTTTATGTAACGCACGGCTGTAATGTTTGATAAATTTGTGCACGGCAATAAAAGCGCCGACTAAGATAGAGAGTAACGTCACCAACTGCGGATTGAGCGCAATTTGCGTTTGCAGCAGCATTAATAAAGCGCTGGCGAGAATATAACCCACCATAAAAAACCCTAAATACTGNGCGAGTTTGACTGACTGAGCTTTAGAATTACTTAAGTTTGCAGATTTGCGCGACATAACTTTGCCTATATAAACATATTACGAGCTGAACGATACAGCTAAGACTATTTTTCGGCAGTCCAATCAAGCATAGCATCGAGTACCGGGCGTGCCAAATAAGGATTTAGCGCGCTGTCGGTATTTATGATTCCGACTACCGCATAGTCTTGTCCGGACTGTCCTTTGATATAACCTGCCATGGCAGTGACATTGCTTAAAGTGCCGGTTTTTATCCAAGCTCGGCCTATAGCCTTTGACTCTGGCAAGCGTTCGCTATGATGCATAATTGTGCCACTAACNCCNGCAANGCCTAATGAGTTGACATAAGCGTCAAAGCTGGGATGGCGATAGGCAAAGCTCAGTAGCTCATTAAGATTGGCGGCGGTCAGCGTGCAATCGCGACATAGTCCTGAACCATTGGTCAGATACGGCGGGGTAGTGGTCAGATTGGTTTGCCACCAGTCATCGATGCGCGCTAATGCCTGCGGGTAATCAGTCGTTGTTGCTTGCCCAAATTGATACAGGCTAGTAGCGTTTGGTTTAGTATTATTAACGTCAGTTATAGTCTGACCCTTAACAGCGCTGCTATTCGCGGCGCTGTTATTTGTATCAATAATATCTGGGCGCTTAGCATNATAATAACTGCCAATGGAGAGCGCTACTTGCTCAGTCATTACATTATTGGAGAAGTGATTGATATCGTATATTTGCCGCGTCAAATTATAAGAAGGATAACTGACTAGCGGTAAAGGCGATAACGGTAGAGAAGATAAACCACTAGTTGAGTGGTACGCCGCGTAAGGCTTTTCTTGACTGAGTACCTCTCCGCTAAGCGTATTACCAAGCGCCTGCCATTTACTAGCGATGACACGAGCGGCAAAGTCTTTGGCATCTGGATGGTTTACATAGAAGACATGCTCACCGCAGCTCTCTGGCAGCTTGGCATTAAGGGCGAGTTTATCTTGTTGCCAGCGCGGCGCTAAGCTATTACGAGCCTGCGAGCAGCGGGCACTNCGAGTGCCTATGTGACTTGGCAACTGGTAATTGGCCAACTGCGGGGTATAAGTGAGCTTTGCTTGTCCATTTGCCATAGGATACGTTCTAATAGCAAGGCTATTAAAGTTCACTAAAAAACCATCTGGACTGGCATTATAAGGGCGCAGAGGGGCGTTATCGAAAGCGGCTGGATCTTTACTGACGTTATTAAATATTGAGCTGTCGACAATGATATCGCCATCGATGTGGCGAATGCCGGTTTTTTGTACTTGATAAAGGAGCTGCTCTAAGCGCGCGTGGGTCATTTTGGGGTCGCCGCTGCCCTGAATGATCAAGTCGCCTTGCAGTCTATCGCCAAGGATGAGGCCGGTATGATAGACCCGAGTAAACCAAACAAAATCTGCGCCTAGTGTGTCGAGTGCCACAAAGCTAGGTATCAGCTTCATAGTGCTGGCAGGNGTNCGCGGGGTATCGATATTATGGCTAATCAGGGGGGTAAGTTGGCGTTTGCCAGTATCTTTGCTCTCGCTATGGCGGACGCTGCGGCTTTCATCGATGGTCAGTACCGGCGGTGGGTTCTCTAAGCTTTGATAANTGTAAGGGTCGTCGGTATAAGCTTGCAGCTGACGATTCTGNTGCTCGATGGCTTGCTTGTCGACAGCAAGGGTTACATTCGCGGCTTTGCTACTATTAGCTTTGCTACTATTAACAGAAACATTATCATCGGCAGGATCGTTAACAGGAGCATCACTGGCGCTTGCTGCCACTTTGTCTACGGATACCGTCGTCGAATCCGTGCTATTACGCTCAGCACTGCCCTCAGAATCATNGTTAGAGTTATCATTAGTATCGCTATCGATGACTTCTATAATCGCGGGTAAACGACTCTTGGTTGTATCGCCGAGTGGAGTAATGAGGATACTTATCGTATCAGGGCTGAGCTCGGCTTTGTTTAACGCCGCCTCGATAGAAGCGGGTAGCGCGGCTTGTGAGGTGAGCGGCATTACGCTCAGCATAATGCCCGTCAATAGCTTTGAGCGCTGGACATGCCGATGGCGACTAGCAGAGTCAGTAGCACAAGAGATAGTAAGCAGATTTGAGAATCTAGATAGTATTGTCATGAGGCATCGAGCTTAAATCGTAAAACGGCTTATAGTAACATGAGTGGCTACGCGAGTCTCAAAAAGCGCATAAAACACAGACTAAAATCGCCCTCTTAGCGCACATGCAAAAAAGCCATAGCGGTCATTAGGGCGTCATTATAAGCATCATGACTACCAAACTCAGGGATATTATAATGAGCGAGTATTTTGGAGAGTTGCTGTGATGCTTTGGGCGTATTCGGGTCGCGCTCGCCCATACGTTGACTGTATAAGCGTCTAACATCAAGCACTTCATTGGGCAAAGTAGTACCCATATATTGCTTGATTAAGGGATTTAAAAACGCGATGTCTAGCTGCGGACAAAACCCAACGATAGGACGGTTACTGATAAAGGGCAGTAGCATGGACAGCATCTCATCATAGCTCAGACCCTGAGCGACATCGGCGCTCCGTAGACCATGAATGATGATAGTATCGCGATCGGGCATGACCGGCGGGCGACAGACTAGATGTAGGCCATTACCAGTATCGATAGTATCGCCATTGATATGAATGGCGGCGACTGAGAGCAAGTGATGCTTACGAGGATTGAGACCCGTCATTTCACAATCTATCGCCACCCATTGATCTTTTATAGGCGGCTCAAACATCGGGGCAAGCTCCGCACGCTGTAGCTTGTTTTTTTGCCATTGGTTTGATAATTGCTTAAGCCAACTCATAAGTGTTTGCTTCTCAATAATAGTGGTAGTCAATAAGCAGTATAGCGCTTACACCGTTTAATTCTGCCTTAACCGATCTCGAGCTGGTAGTGCTGGCGTAGCTGGTTTTTGAAGCTCTTCACGACCGATAAGCACTCTTTTAATACATCGCGCTCAAGCGCCGATAGGGTCATAGGGTCGACTTGCCGAGCATACTTATTATCAGTCGCAAGCGCTACTGCCAAGCGCTGACCCATAAAGAACTCCAATGCTTCGTTTAAGGTGGTCGCTCGCTCTTGATTGAATACTCCAGCTTGCACGAGTGCCCTGAGTCGACCTCTAGTACTAGGCACGTGTAGGATGTCATATTCCAATGCCATACTGCGTATGCCATGCACTAACGGAAACAGGCCAGACTTTTTGAGATCGATAGTGGCGTCATTGGTCTTACCCAACAAAGGCGCAAGGCGCTGCCACCACTGATTGACATCGCCAAACTGCAAAGCCGCGCGCGCGAATTGCCGCACAAACATAGGGTCAGAGTGGCGATGCGCAACTTTGAGATGCTCACGAACTTGAGTCAATAGCGTCTCATCACCGCAAACATATTCGCTATCGAGTATCGCGGACAGATAGATCGCCTGCATCGGATCAGTATTTTGAAACCACCGGCTGATCTGCGCGGTAAACTCCTGTAGCGGTTGTCGCCACATAGGGTTAGTCATCATAATATTACCATCGCACAGCGGATAGCCTAATGCCGCTAATTGCTGATTGAAAGAGTCGGCGAATTCAGCGAGATTTGGATGACTAAAGCCATCGCGTATAATCAGCGCATTGTCTTGATCGGTACGCATGATCTGCTCGCCGCGCCCCTCAGAGCCCATCACGATCACACAAGTGTTGTCAAAGACCTCTTCTGGCACGATAAGCTGCCACAGTTTAGTAAATACCTGCGCATTAAGCGTCTGAACCATGCGGCTGACGTTACCAATCTTGACACCGTTTTGCTGCTGAGCACGAATATAGCGCCCAATCAGCTCGACAGCGGTATCAATACTAGCAAAATCCTTGGCTTGCTCGATCTGAATACTGATCAGCTGCGAGTGCTGACCAATATAGGCAAGCATATTGCTTTGCCCCAAGATACCGGCGACTTGGCCACTATCATCGAGGACGGGTAGCCTATGAATACGGTAGCGAGTCATAGTCAGTAGTGCATCGCCAATCTCACTATCAGCGTTGATAGTACGTAGGTTGAAGCTGGCATAGTCTTGGCAAGGGGTAGTTGCTGGGTCTTGTCTATCGCTGACAGCCCTACAAACATCGGCATCAGTCAAAATCCCTAGCGGACTGTCGCTAATATTATTGGCTTTATCTGCTAGTGGACGCACCAACACGTGCTTCATCTTAGCTTCGGTCATGACCTGTGCCGCTTGCTGTAGGCTAGAAGCTGCCTCAACGATATGTACCGGTAATAAACTCACATCGGTCACTGGCTGCAGCATGATTTGCTGTACTTCTTGCTGGGCGGTGTAGCCACTATGACTCAGCGATAGCTTTTGCGACTTAGTGCTTTGACGCTGCTGTAGGGCCTTGAGCTTTTCGGGTAATTTATCCGAGAGCAGCTGACGCACTAGATGGTTTTGGGCGCTAATCTTATCAATAGCCGTACCGTCTATTTGTAGCAGTAGCGTATCTTCAACGGCGCGGTAGTCATAAGAGGAAGAAGGCGAGCGCGTGTTGGTTGCTTTTTTAGGGGTACGGCGGCTATCGAACCAGTCGTTACTGTGAAAGTGGTCGGAGTGATTACTACCAAAGTAGGCCGCGACAAACTCGTCCGCGTAGGTCTGCTCGATTTGACCTTTTATCACCACATAAAAGTAGAGTAAATCATCACTCGTTAAGCGCTCATCGGCAGCTAGATAACGTATCTGCGTGTGTTTTCTGATACTTTGGCGTTCCGCTAAGCTCAACACATCAAAGGGCGGCTGGGTGAAATCAAGTGGGATCATGGCATCATCCGTGATAGCGTTATCAATCCGCTATAGTAATAAATAGGGTCGTTGTCTGATTACTATAGCATTATATAAAAAATAATCCTTAATAATATTAGGGTTATTAAGGATTAGTGACCACATTGGCGCTAACGTTATTTGCCAGTTATTTACTAGTTATTTGCTATCAGTCGCGCCAGTCAGTAATTGACGAATACGCTCAATCGCCTCGCGGCTCTCTTCAACGCTTGCTACCAGTGCCATACGCACATATCCTTGTCCAGGGTTTTTACCATTGACCTCGCGGGATAAGTAGCGCCCCGCTAGAGCATGGATATTTGCTTGCTCATAAAGCGCCTTTACAAACGCTTCATCGTCGCCTGCAAATAGCTCCGGCACTTTTACCCAAAAGTAAAACCCAGCATCCGGCATCCGCAGCTCTAATAAATCGCCAAGCTCTGCCATCCACAAGGCAAATTTTTCTTTATATAGCGCTCGATTATGAGCGACATGCTTCTCATCTTGCCAAGCTGCGATAGAGGCGAGCTGATGCGGGATAGGCATAGCGCAGCCTTGATAAGTGCGATACTGCAAGTAAGACTTTAACAGGGCTGCGTCACCTGCGACAAAGCCTGAGCGTAGACCGGGCAAGTTTGAGCGCTTGGACAAGGAGTGAAAAACGATACAGCGCCTAAAATCATCTCGACCAAACGCTGTGCACGCTTGTAATAAGCCGATAGGGGCTTCGTCAAAGTACAGCTCGCTATAACACTCGTCGCTGGCAATGATAAAGCCGTATTTATCAGATAAACGCATGATAAATTCCCAATCGTCCAAACTCATCACTGAGCCTGTTGGATTGTTTGGACTACAGACAAATAGCAGTTGAGTGCGCTCCCAAACCTCAACCGGCACCGAGCGATAATCACCCTTAAAGTTATTGTCTAAGGTACAAGGAACAAAATAAGGCGTCGCCTCGGCCAGTAGCGCCGCTCCCTCATAAATCTGATAAAAAGGATTGGGCATAACCACCATCGGCGGCGACGTCTCTTCGCTATGATTGTCACTATTATTATTACTGTAGTTGTCACTATGATCGATAACCGCTTGCACAAAACTAAAGATAGCCTCGCGAGTACCCATCACGGGCAGTACTTGCTTATAAGCATCGACATGATGCAAAAAAAAGCGCTTTTCTAACCAGTGCGCTATCGTTTGCCGCAGCTCAAAAGTCCCATTAGTAGTGGGATAACGGCTTAAACTGTCCAAGTTTTGCTGTAGAACGTCCAAAACAAAGGCAGGCGGCTCATGTTTTGGCTCACCAATACCTAGCTTGATTTCGCTGTAGCTTGGATTTGGCTTNCTGTTAGCGAGTAGGTCGCTCATTTTGGCAAAAGGATAAGGGTGCAGGGCTTGTAAGTTGTGATTCATAGACGTAGTAACTATAATAGACAATTAATAATAAAGTAATAAAGAAAAATAACATTAACGCAGTGTAGCACCTCTCTTATTTTTTGTCTTTTTCTTCTTATAACGTGAATGCGAATTTATTGTGCTTGAACGGCTGATCTTATCATAGCCCATTCAGTCCTACTTACAAAGCGCATTAAACGCTTCGCGTCTGATAACTTATAACAATATAAAAGATGACTGTCAGTGCCAGAGACAGAGACAGATCATTTTAAGGATAGTTTGATATGCCTAGTGCACTAGATCATAATGACTTCATCGCGACAGATATCAATAATGAAAACCTTGATACCGACTCGCAGCGTATCAAGTTGTACGCTCGGCTAAAAGAGCGTGAGCAGTGTTGGTGGCAATCTCGTCAACAGCTGATTGAACATCAAGAACAAAAAGTGTTTTGGTATGGCGAAAACAGTCTCATCATGTGGCTATTGTGGCAGCTGGTTGGCTACGTGGCGGTAGCGATGGTACTCATGTTGCTTAATAATATGATGAATATCTCGTTGACCTTGTGGCAATACATTGCTTTATTTATCTTACAGACCCTATTTTTTGTCAGTATTTTTGCGGCCAAAGGACGACTGGCCAATAAATTACAAAATGATATTGATAAGGATTATCTGCAGGGAGAGCAGGCATTAAATGAGATGATTGTACTTGCAGAAGATAGCCTCTATCCGGATGTGCATGCCAAGTCGCCGATTTCTTTAAGGCAACTGGGTGACTATCTTAATGGCGAGTTTCACCTATCAAGCTTGCATTGCTTATTACAAAAAGAAATCAAGGCTGGACGATTAATCATGGAGCAGCAGCTACTTGAAGTAGGTGTTTTGCCACCAGAGCTTGCTGATGTAGAGCTGATAGAACATGCTGACAATATAATATACAAGAGCACGTTATAAAACGTGCTCCTAATAACGTCAATTAATAGCTATAAACCACGTTGTTTTCTCTTTTGGTCGCTAGACTGGCTATCAAGGCCTCTTTTAGGGTTTCAAGCTTACTGTCAGATAAGGGCGCGTCATTTTGATCGCTAATATAAAACATATCTTCAGCGCGCTCGCCTAGAATCGTAATACGAGCCGCATGAACCTCAATTTGCTCCTGCAAAAACACCTGTCCCACTCGGGCCAAAAGTCCTGGTTGATCCAGTGTCTCTAAGCTCATGATATGCTGATCTGACGCTTCATTAAACTCAAAGTTAATCACCGTAGCCACTTCAAAATGCCTGAGCTGGCGTGGCATACGTTTGTTGGTGAGCTTTAGTACTGTTGGATCTTTAAAGGCATTAATCAGGCGCTGTTTAAGTTCTTGCTGACTGTCTTCATCGACTAACAGCGTACCGCTAGGATCTAGCAGCACATAAGAATCCAAGGCAAAGTCGCGGGTAGCAGTAATGATACGCGCATCTAATACATCAAGATTCATCTGATCGAACACCGCCATCGTAACAGCAAACAGATTTATTTGATCTTGGGTATAGACAAAAACCTGTACCGCATCTAGCGCCAGCTCACGATGTTCACGCAAAACCACCAGTGGCGGACTATCCGCATTAGAAGCAAGCCCAATCGGTGGATGGTTTAAGATGGCTTCGGTGTGCCACAAGATGTCTTCTGCAATCTCTCGCAAAAAGTACTCATCGCCCAAATCGTCCCATAGTCGCAATACTTCATCGCGATTCATGTGCTGATTATTGACATTATCTAGCATCGCGAGCGCCTGCGCACGAGTGGCACTGATCATATCTTGGCGATTGGTAGGCGCATCAATATCGGCGCGTAATATCCGCCGCGTCTGCGAGTATAACTGTTTCATTAGCGTTGCCCGCCAGCTATTCCATAGCTGTGGGTTGGTGGCATTCATATCAGCAACCGTCAGTACATACAGATGATTCAAGTGCGTCACATTACCGATAAGGTCTGCAAAGACAGTCACCACCTCAGGGTCTGAGATGTCTTTTTTCTGCGCGGTCATCGACATTAATAGATGGTAGCGAGTCAGCCAGCCAACCAAATTGGCGTCGGCTAAGCTCATGCCATGTGACAGACAGAACTCAATGGACTCTGTCTGACCAAGCTCGCTATGGTCGCCGCCGCGGCCCTTGGCAATATCATGAAACATCGCCGCCAATACCAAAATCTCTTTGCGCTCGATACGCTGAAAGATAGCGCTGACCAGTGGAAANTCTTGCNGAAAACNTNNNNTCNGTAAAGCGGTGCAAAATTCGAATCAAAAATAACGTATGCGCGTCCACCGTATAGCGATGGAACAAATCATANTGCATGAGTCCTGTTACTTGTGCAAAGGAGGGGATGTAATTACCTAAGACGCCATAACGGTTCATCGTTCGCAGACGGTGGAACAAATAGTTTTGCTCTTTAAGATTGGCTAAAAACAGCGCTTGATGCTCAGGTGTGTCACGGTAGTTCTGATCAATACCGCGGGCTGCGACTTTGAGCGCGCGTAGCGTATGGGTGCGAACCTTGTCGATACCGTGCTGCCCCATCAGTAAGAACATCTCTAGTATCGCTTCTGGATGCTGAGCAAAAACCCGATGGTGCGCTATAGCAATATGATCACCAACACGGTTGAATCTTGCATTGATCGGCTGCTTTTTGGGGCGCTCATCATCAGGCAGGTTGGGCTCTATGATGGTCTCATAATAGTGGTTGGTCAGCATCTCAGACAGCGTTGATATTTGCATNGCNCAGCGNTAGTAATCNCGCATAAANCGNTCNACTGCGGCGTTGGGCTNGTCATCNGGCTGNGTCTCGTAACCCATGAGCTGCGCGATATCACGCTGATAATCGAACAACAGCCTATTTTCATTNCGNCCGGTCAGCACATGCAGATAATGCCGTATCTGCCATAGATAGCCTTCTGCAAAGCTGAGCTCATCGTACTCTTTTTCGGTCAAAAAGCTCTGCTGAACTAAATCATAGAGCTTACCGACTCGAAAATAGCGCTTAGTCACCCAGCCTATAATATGGATATCACGTAGACCGCCAGGGGCTGTTTTTATATTNGGNTCAAGATTNTANTCNGTGGCATTGTGCTGTAGGTACCGGTTTTTGGCTTCCTCTATTTTGATCTCGTAGAAATCGAGCTGCGACCATAGCTTATTAACGACGGCGATAGGTGTATCTTTTAGATCGTTATTACCGATGAGTAGTCTTGCTTCGAGCAAGGAGCTGGCAACGGTATGATCATGAGCGGCCTCTAAGCACTCGTCAACGCTACGTACCGCAAGCGCAGGCTCCAAGCCAACGTCCCAAAGCATAGCAACTAAGCGATCTATTTTTGTGCTGACTTCTGTGCCGATATCATCAGGAGAGAGTAATAAAATATCGATGTCTGAATACAAAGACAGCTCACCGCGACCATAGCCGCCGATAGCAAACAGTGCCAGATCAGTCTGCTCCAATTCAAACCATAAAAACAGACTGCTTAACAGCTCATCGATAGCGCAGGCGCGCGCCGCAACTAATTGTCTGATATTGACCCCGCGCTCAAGCGCTCGGCTGATATCTTCATTGATCTGAGCTAGCCACTCAGGAATGCCTAGCAAGGACTTTTTGCTAGGGTCATTGACGACCAATAAAGGCGTGCCTGCTGACTCATCAGGAGCAGCTAATGCAGGTAGAGGCGTGATATAAACAGAGGCAACATCGCAANTAAACATGATTGTTATTCCATAAATCAAATACTTAGAAAGCAGAAAACCGAGAGCTATAAAGCTATACTGAAGGTTGTCATACTATGTTTTTTTTAATACTATAAAGTATAAATCAACCGCAAAAAAAAGACCGCGTAAGCGATCTTTTTTAGGTAACTATTGGGTCAAAAAACTCAAGTCTTCTTCTGGGCGCGTGGTAAAGACCTCGCAGCCATTGTCTGTTACGACCATCGTATGCTCCCACTGAGCGGACAGTTTGCGGTCTTTGGTGATGGCCGTCCATTCATCCGGCAAGATCTTGGTCTGCCAAGTGCCTTGATTGATCATCGGCTCAATGGTAAAGGTCATGCCCGTCTTTAGCTCAAAGCCTGTGCCTTTTTTGCCATAATGCATCACTTGCGGCTCGTGGTGAAACTCGTTACTGATGCCATGACCACAAAACTCACGTACGATACTAAAACGCTCAGGCTCGACCACCTCTTGAATCGCCGCACCAATATCACCGAGACGCGCGCCGTCTTTGACTACGCTCATACCCGCATACAGTGCCTTTTGCGCGACATCACAAATGCGCTTAGCCATGATAGAACCTTCGCCAACGATCCACATCTTTGAGGTATCACCGTAGTAGCCATCTTTGATGACCGTTACATCGATATTGATAATATCGCCGTCTTTAAGCAGCTTGCTTTCGGTAGGAATACCGTGACAAACCACATGATTAACAGAGGTGCAGATAGATTTTGGGAAGCCGTTATAGTTCAGCGGNGCNGGNATNGCNNNTTGCNCATTGACGATATAATCATGAGCGATTTGATTTAGCGCTTCGGTACTGACGCCAACTTTGACATGCTCATCTAACATGACTAGGACGTCGCTGGCGAGCTTGCCNGCNACACGCATTTTATCTATGGCTTCAGGAGACTGAATGAGGGATTTCTTTATCATATTCTTATACTTACAGTTATAGATTTGAAGTGCTCTAATTATAGCATAAATGCTTTATTAGAGGATTGAAGAGGTTATAGTTCATTATATGGAGATAATGTGCGTAAATCACAATAGCTATTTAATAATCAAAAGTTGGCTATTGACNTNTCAGTTTTTAAAAAAAACCAATTNTCAATTGATTATTGCAAATTATATGNGTANTNTAATTGTAATGCCAAATGGATTGGCATAGGTTTTTTGCGAGCTGCTACTGACTGCAATCAAATATGCTGTATTAAGTAGTTTGTGTTATTGAGCTTATAAAAAGACCAATTAACCTCAGTAAAGACAAGGAAGTGCTCATGACATTTAATACAACTCTCCTCACGACCTCAAAAAACAAACTGCTGCCTGTGCTCAGTGCTTTAGGTACTAGTGCGCTATTAATGACNATGCCAGCGACCTCAGCGCAAGCGGCAGGGCAGTACTATAATTGTGCCAACGCCAATGGCTGCACGCTAGTCGATAGCAAATACTTTACCTCNAGTTATACCAAGACTCAGTATCCAGTGGTCATGGCTCATGGGCTTGGCGGTTTTACCAAGCTGTTTGGGGTCTTAGACTATTTCAACGGGATTCCTAGTGAGCTGATGAAAGGTGGGTCAGAGGTGTACACCACCAAAACATCAGCGGTGAATAATAGTGAAGTCCGCGGCGAGCAGCTATTACAGCAAGTCAAAACCATCACTGCCATTTCAGGCGATCCAAAAGTCAATTTGTTTGGGCACAGTCAAGGCGGTATAGACATCCGCTATGTCGCTGGCGTTGCACCAAAATACGTCGCCTCGGTCACCGCCGTATCAAGCCCAGAGCAAGGCTCAAAAACAGCCGATTTTGTCAAAAACGTCCTTGAACCAAACAATGACACAGGTGAGCCATCAAACGTCACGACACAGCTGGTATCAGGGGTGTTTAATTTGATTGGCGGCTTTACAGATGTGGGATCAGGCATCAGTATTAAAGAGATACAAGAGCAAGATGGCTGGCAAGCACTCATGGCGCTATCAACCGATGGTGCGGCCAAATTCAATGCCAAATTCCCCGCAGCAATGCCAACAAGTTACTGTGGTCAGCCAACCAGTACCTCTGCAAACGGTATCAAATATTANTCATTTAGTGGNGTNGGNCAAGTCANNAGNGNCCTTGACCCTAGTGATTATCTGCTTGCAGCAACAAGCGTACCGTTTTTATTTGATGCCAATGATGGTCTGGTCTCTGCCTGCTCNAGNCGACTTGGGTATGTGATTCGTGACAACTACCTCATGAACCATTTGGATTCAGCNGANCANGTANTAGGTNTGACCGCNTGGGGCGAGTCTNAGCCNAANTCNATNTATCGTACTCAGGTCAATCGCCTAAAAAACGCCAATCTTTAAGCTGACTTGTAAAAAGAACTCTCATCTATGTCGAATAATCGCCGTCCAGCCTATTTACCAATCGCTATCATCGCTGTGGTCATCATAGTCATCGCGGNGGCGGTGATTGTGTGGTTTAAACCAGATAGTCAACGCATGGANACAGCACAATCAGCGTCCATTGCCTCTGCAGATACCTCTGAGAGTACGTTGTCCACTGCGCTGAATAGTGAGCAAACAGAACAAACCGCTTCAGCCCAGAACCAGTCTGCATTTGTCACTGGGTTAGAGCGTTTGCCGCGCTCATTGAAAGGCACGCAAGTGGACGGCGAAATCATCATCGATGAAAACAAGCAGTTGGTCGTCACTGAAGGTCTGCGGCGTTTATTCGATTATTTTTTATCAGCAATAGGAGAGGAGGACGAAGCCGTTATTTTTGCGCGTGTTGAGCGTTATATNCGNCACCANACNCCAGAGCCAGCTGCCAGCCAAGCGGTCGCTATCTTTGGCAACTATGTGGCGTATCTCAAAGCACTGCCNGATATAGAAAAACGCTATGGCAATCTGCAATTACAAGCGAGCAAAAGCGGTGAGCTGGATTTGAATGCCATTGCTCAGCAAAAGCAAGAGGTAGCGAGTTTACGTCAGCAGTATTTTGACAAAACCACCATCGAAGCCTTCTTTGGTGCAGAAGATAACTACGATGACTATAGTATAGAGATGGTCAGAATCAACCAAAACGAGCAAATGAGCGAGGCACAAAAACAGGCTGCCAGACAAGATTATGTGAGCCGTCTACCAGATGGTGCGATCAAAACCAATATCCTGCAGCAAGCCAATCTTAATGAGCTTATGATCCGTACTGAGCGGATGAAAGCAGCAGGTGCCAGTCCTGAAGCGCTATACAACATGCGCCGAGAGTTAGTGGGTGTACCAGCGGCCGAGAGACTGGCGCAAGTCGATCAAGAAGATGCCAATTTTGACCAGCGCTTTACTCAGTATGAAACGCAAAAGGCGCAGCTATTGAGTCAAAGTGCCGATCCAGCAGCGGCGCAAAGTCAGATCGAGCAGCTTGAGCAGCAACTGTTTGATGACGCTGAACGCAAGCGTCTGTCTGGCTATGCTGCGCTGCAAAAAACAAAGACTCAATAGATGCACTTTATTAACATTAAATAACTTACCGTAATGTAAGGGACAGGTATGCTAAAAGTGTGAATAAGCGATGGTGATTGGGAAAAGTACGATCCAATGGCTGTGGCTTTAATACAACGATAGTGATACTTTGCTAAAACCAACCGTTTATTAAAATTGTTCTAGGAGCTTATATGAAAAACTTAACCAAAGCATTGATGACTGGTATTGTCATGGTAACGGTACTCGTCGGTTGCCAGTCGATGTCAAGTATGACAGCGCCTGCGACTGAAGAGCCAAATATCACTGGTACCGATGTGATCTAAACTGAGGTTACAGCGCGTAGAAGCTACTTTATTCTTTCAACCTTTAAGACCTTGCTAATTAGCGAGGTTTTTTTGGCTAGTTCTAGAGTCAAATTTATCTTAGAGCAACTTGTTACGAGCTATCAGATGGTAACAAGTTAGCAGTTAGGTGNTTAGCAGCTCAGACATCAACAAGCAAATACTGTTAGCAAAACCACTGCAAAGTGGAACAAAGCGAGGGCTAAGCATATACTTAACTAATGATGACAGTGATACTGTTGTTAGGCACAATAGTTACTCTATTNAGAAAAATAAATAACTCAAATTATTTTTAATAATTACCTTCAATGATGACTAGGAGAGACTATGAAAAACATGACTACATTAGCTATGGCTGCCACACTAGCTGTTGGTACGCTTGCCGGTTGCCAAACCACTCCTAGCGTTACTGCTCCTACTGCTCAGCCGCTAACCGTTGATGCATTAGAAGCCTATAACTGGCAGTTAGTTGATGCTAAGCGCGTAAATGGCGAAAAAGTAACTCAGCTGTTTACTATGCCAAATAATCCGCTGACTTTGAACTTCTTTAAAGACAACGGCAACCAGCGCGTCAGCTTTATGAATACCTGTAATAACATCGGTGGCACTTATCACATCGTCAATAATAATGTACAGCTAGGCAACGTCATCAGCACTATGAAGGCCTGCCCTGAACCACAAGCTAGCTTTGATACTGCTACTATGGCGACGGTACAAGGCAAATATAGCCTAAATAAGAATGCGAACAATGTGCCTATCTTGACCATTCGTAATGACAATCAAGTGGCGCATTTTAAAGCCGTTGCTAAGTAGAGATGTTTTTAGTTTTGATCGGTTAATAATAAAATATAGGACCGATACTAACGCAAGATGACATTGATACAGTCAATAAAGAACGCTTTACTTTTTAAGTAAGGCGTTTTTTTTAAAGAGACTTAGCGATTATATAAAGTAAGCTTGTGATGGAAAGTATTAAACTATAANGTTATTCAATNGGTTAAAAAACACTTTAGGATTATGAATAAGTAGTGGTCAATATATAATCACTATCTCAAAATTATACTCTTGATGTAGGCNGGCGCTTTTAGCCNAGCGTCATAGATAGTAAAAGGCACCATCATGGCACATAAAAAACAAAACNTACCGCAAAAAANNTGCCCCGTCTGCCANCGNCCNTTTACNTGGCGCAAGAAGTGGNANAAGNATTGGGACAATGTGGTGTATTGTTCGGAACGGTGTCGAAGAAATAAAGATNAGTAGGGTGGCGTTAGACTNGNCAAATTCTCGTAGAGAATGCAGACAAGGCGTAATCCACCGTTATTATATGATAACTGTAAATCACTCTACGTAAACTCAACTAAAATCAAGACAAAAGAAAACCGCCACGTTTTCTAACCCAATGTTGCCAGAGGAGGAAGATAGAGGAGGCGGTGCTGTTAGAGCGATTATAGCTTATTTAGAACTTAAAAAATAGTAAGTAGCTAATCCTGCTTTTCGCTCATATCTGCTGGTCTATTCGAGGCACTGGCTAAGGTTTGAGGCGTCGCCTGCTCCGCGCGCCACCCTAAACCAAGCCATTGCAACTCGTCCAGCCAAGCAGGATAACCGCTGCAATCAGGGCTAACGGCAACATCGTATCCTTGCTAATAATAGTCGTTATTCAATATCGCTTAATTTTCTAACTTTAACTTGACTGATAAACTAACGTTTAAAGTAAGGTGGTATTAGACTTGTCAAGTTCTCGAAAGTGATATGTATCTCATAACATACGTGACAACTATAAAGTAGAAAACTAAGAGCCTATAGACTCAAGAATAAACTCTAATTCATCTTTTGCTTTTTTTATAGGCTTTTGTTGCACCAAATCTATCTCATTGCGATCTACTGAACTAATTATTGATTTGACTAACTTTTGACAGTAACGTTGAAAGGAGACTTTATTGCCATTAGACAGTTTTGCATAATAATTATCATAATAATCTCTATACATTGAAACTTGCCGAAATTTATAAACATTATTATCAAGTCCATCTAACAACGAGTGTGCTTTTGAAAAAATCGTAAAACTTTTATTTTGATCTAATTCGTCCATAGCAACAAGTACATGGAGTCTAGCTTGTTGAGAGTCAATGTAGCTCGTTGTATAACTGTCACTCTTACTTGAAGCTAAAGAATAGGATTGATCTAAAAATTGTTGCGCTTTAGGATATTCTTTAAAAGTAATATGAGACATTGCATATTGTAACCAAAATTGTGGATTATATTTTAACCAACTTACTGAGATTTTAAGATTTTCATAATAACTCTTAAGGCTTCCTTTTTTATTATGCTCAGACAACAGGCGCTCCACAAAAGAAAATTTTAATATAGAGATAAACACTTCACGCTGAGCATAATCCTTAGAGTTATAACCGTTTAAATTCTGTGCTATTTTCAATAGAGTTCGAACTATATAAGTAGAAGTAAAATGATTTCTAATTAGAGATAGACAAAAGATACTTGATTTTGGCTCAATACCTTGCCCATTAGTAACAAATAGGTTTTTAAAATTTCTCGTTCTGGTTGCTTCTGAATTATATATTTCATCATTCCCTGCTATGTTTGAAATAATACTATTCGTACAAATTACGCCTACAATTTGAGCTAATGCTATTGCAAATATCGTATCTTTCATTAAATCGTCTTTTAATAAAGGTGAAATCTCACTTGATATTCTATCTTTTATTTGTGGTGAATCAAATAAGTCCAATAACGATAAAGATATTTGAGCGTTATTCTTGCTTTTAATATATCTAGATTTAGAAGTATCCCCATATCCCGCTTTTTCGCGCCATACGCCAAGATTATCAATTATATCAATGAAGCTCTCTATTTCCGAATCATGAAGAAAATCAATACTCATTTCATTATATTTAAAATTAAAATCCTTTAAATTCGAACGTAGTCTTTCATGATCTCCTGTTCTTGAAGTTGCTATTATTTTAATATTATCAGGTAGAGAGTATGAATAATGCTTAATTAATTCAATATATTTGCTGTAACCATCTATAATTAATATAATATTTCTGTTCTTCTGTTTGTTTAGATAATCTATATCATCAATAAAGTCACCTTCATAGTCTGTTATAAAGTAACAGTCAAATGAATAAGCTGTCAGATAAGCTTGTATTTGTTCTAAGATAATGCTTTTACCGTTTCCCATATCGCTATATATAATTATATTTTTATCCATATCAATAAATCTTTTAATCATATCTAAATGTTGTCTAATAATTATATAAGGAACCCTTTGTTCTCCCAGAACAGAATCAGCTATTGAAGCAGTGTCAACTTTACCGTACATAATTAAGGCTTCTATATCGTTATCATCAATTTTAATATTTTTTTCAGGAAGCTCATATTGTGTAAAAGACTGAAGGTGATACTCTGTATCGTAATCGTCGAGAACACTTTTGTTCATCTCAATTAGTTTTGCAAAACCTACTAAACCAATATCAAGTACGTTGCCAAACTTAGATAAAGTGAACGTAGTTTTGGGATTAGGATTGGGTGAAGTAATAAAATATGTTTTTTCTTTCAGTGATTCGTTTTCGTAAAGAATTTTTTGAATTTCAATATCGTACATAGAGTAACCTACGAAGATAATAGCACTACAACGTTCCAAATCTTTTTTGAAGTAATAGTTCCAATCTGACTGAATAAAAGAGTCAGGAGAGATATATGAAGACGTAGACAATTTAAAATTATTACCTAAACTTTCTTCATTCAAACTATCAATTGAGCCATTAAGATGTATGCATAAGCTCTCTCGTTTGTAGTAATTCTCAGTAGCAAAACTAATATCTATACTTTCAACCTTTTTACCTACATTTTTCGAGGCTATTTCAATACTCTTATCATAGTTAGTAGTATAAAATCTCTTCCAGTTTAAGCTGCAAATGATGTTATGTACTTCATCAGTATCTTTAATAGTGTATTTTCTTTTCAGAAAATCAATAAGTTTATCACTACTATTATTAGTAAGGAAGTAGTCAGTAACAAAGCGTAAGTCATCATCGTAAAGCTCTGTTGGGAAATTTCCTAGTTCGCATATACATCTAGCTAGTTCTCTTGAAGTCGAAGGTTCTTTAGAGTCTAAATCCTTTGTTAAACTTGAAAACCCTGCCCCTGTAAATAATATAGCTTTTCCTGAAGCGATTTTAGCTATTAAGTTATCCGTATCAACTTCTTTTTTAGTTAGAGAGTTCTTATCAATTGAAATTTCCATAAATTCCTTCTTTAAATAATAGTGTAAATTTTTAAACAATAGAAATAAACCTGACTTAAAAAATAAGTTAGAGCTTAAAATCATTAACACCCTTAAAAGATTACATTAGCGTATTGGTATCTAAGACATAGCTCATAAACATTCATGCTCAGAATCACCACCTTGAGCGCCTCTAATCTCACTCAAACTAGGAAAGTCAGCCTAACTACCAGCTAATGCTTTGACCTCTGGCGACCAGCCTTTATGCTGCTTCACTTGACGCTCAACGAATTGGCTTAGCCAAAGATTGGGCGGTAAGTTTTTCGCATCCGCCATCTGATACACCATTGCTGCTACGTCTTCATTAAGTGTTAACGTAATTTGGCTCATGGGTTCACCCTTTTTATCTACCTATAGTTATAAACTATATCATCTTTTATTTATGGCAAATAGAGCAGCCTTGCCATAGCGAGGCTTTTTAGCCCCGATTGTCGCGGATATCCTGACGGGCTAGGTGAGTTGCGGTGGATCGTTTTGAGACGGTATCGAGGCAACAGGAACGGCTCAAAATATAGCCACCGCCTCGGCTAGACTGGCAGATAAAAGCAAAAAGCGGGATCAGCTATAAAAACCAATCCCGCAGCAAATATTTCTCAAGCAAACTTAAAATAATCCTACAAATTCGGATTTAACCACTTCTCAGCGGTTTTGATATCCCANNCNTTACGCTTGGCATAATCCTCTAACTGATCTCGGCCGATTTTNCCGACGTTAAAGTACTCNCTNTCNGGATGNGAGTAATAAAANCCNCTGACNGAAGACGCCGGCCACATNGCNNAGCTTTCGGTGAGCGTTGTACCGATAGCGCTGGTCGTACCGAGCCAATCAAACAATTTGCCTTTTTCGGTATGCTCAGGGCAAGCCGGATAGCCAGGCGCTGGGCGGATGCCAACGTATTTTTCTTTGATCAGCTCATCGTTGGTTAGAGTCTCATCAGCCTGATAGCCCCAGTAGTCTTTACGAATGCGCTCGTGCAAGTGCTCGGCAAAGGCTTCGGCGAGGCGATCAGATAATGCCTGTACCATGATGGCATTATAATCATCGCCAGCGGCTTTGTACTGCTCAGCGAGATCTTCAGTACCGATGATGGAGACGGTAAAGCCGCCTAGATAATCAGTGTGCGTGTCCGATGGCGAGATAAAGTCGGCCAAGCTAAAGTTTGGCTTACCGCTGGCTTTATCCGATTGCTGGCGCAGATGCTCAAAGGTATGCGTAGGTTGGCCACCATCTGCAGGCGATTTGTCATAAACGCTAATCGTATCTGCGCCAGTGCGCTTGGCTGGCATGATTTTAAACACCCCTTTAGCGATGATTAACTTTTCATCGATCATTTTTTGTAGCAGGTTCTTGGCGTTATCGAACAGATCACGCGCGGCTTCTCCAACGACCTCATCTTGCAAGATCTTTGGGTATTTGCCCGCCAGACCCCAAGAGATAAAGAACGGCGTCCAGTCGATATAAGGGAGCAGCTTATCGATAGGGTAGTCGTCCAATATCACCTGACCGAGCTGATTCGGTACAGGCGGTGTATAGTTGTCCCAATCGTATTGAAAACCACCCTCAACTGATTCAGCATAAGTCAGCTTCGCCGCTTTGGGTTGACGCTTCGCGAGACGCTCGCGCACTTTGATATACTCTTCGCGGGTCTCATCGATGAGACTTTGACGGTTGTCTTTGGAGAGCAGCTTAGTCACCACGCCGACTGAGCGCGAGGCATCAGAGACATAGATGACCGCATCGTTTTGATACTGCGGTTCGACCTTGACGGCCGTATGCGCTTTCGACGTGGTTGCGCCGCCGATCATCAAGGGTAGGGTCATGCCGCGCTCTTGCATTTGCTTGGCGACATAGACCATCTCATCGAGACTTGGGGTAATCAGACCGGATAGACCGATGATATCGACTTTTTCTCTGATAGCGGTATCGAGGATGGTTTCGCACGGCACCATCACGCCCAGATCGACAATGTCGTAACCGTTACAGCCAAGTACCACGCCGACGATGTTTTTGCCGATATCATGGACGTCGCCCTTGACCGTCGCCATCAGGACTTTACCTTTGACTTCGCCCTCGACTTTTTCTGCTTCGATGTACGGGTTTAGCCAAGCGACAGACTGCTTCATCACGCGCGCCGATTTGACCACTTGCGGTAAGAACATCTTACCCGCGCCGAACAGATCGCCGACGATATTCATACCGTCCATGAGTGGCCCTTCGATGACCTCTAGCGGTTTGGGGTATTTCTCCCATGCTTCTTTGGTATCGGCTTCGATAAAGGTGGTGATGCCTTTGACTAGCGCATGAGCGATACGCTCTTCTACTGTGCCTTCGCGCCAGCTCATATCGACAGTGCTGTCTTTTTTCTTACCGTCGTTTTGGAAGTTTTCAGCGACGCTCATTAGGCGTTCAGTCGCATCTTGGCCACTCTCACCTTGATTGCGATTGAGCATGACGTCCTCAATCGCATCGCGAGCTTCCTTGGGGATATCGTCGTATATCTCTAACATTGAGGGGTTGACGATACCCATGGTTAGACCGTTTTGAATGGCGTGGTAGAGAAAGACCGAGTTGATGGCTTCGCGAATCGGGTTACCACGGAAGCTAAACGAGACGTTAGAGACACCGCCTGACACCATAGCATTAGGCAGGTTGTCCGTGATCCATCTGGTCGCATTAATAAAGTCAGCGCCGTAGTTATTGTGTTCAATGATACCGGTGGCGACCGCAAAGATATTGGGGTCAAAGATGATATCCTCAGATGGGAAGCCGATATCATCAACGAGAACATCATAGCTGCGCTGACAGATTTCAATTTTGCGCTCAAGACTATCGGCCTGACCGTCCTCATCGAAGGCCATGACGATGATCGCCGCGCCGTAGCGCATACACAGCTTGGCATGACGCACGAACTCATCGTAGCCTTCCTTTAAAGAGATGGAGTTGACCACGCATTTGCCTTGCGCGCGCTTGAGGCCTTCTTCGATAATNTCCCATTTTGACGAGTCAAGCATCAANGGNACGCGGCTGATATCCGGCTCACCCGAAACTAAGTTGACAAANTGAATCATCGCTTGCTTGGAGTCGAGCATGCCCTCGTCCATGTTGATATCGACGATTTGCGCGCCGCCCTCGACCTGGTCGCGCGCCACGTCCAATGCCTCGGTATAGGCTTCGGTTTTNATCAANCGCAGNAACTTCTTNGAGCCTGTGACGTTGGTACGCTCACCNACGTTGACNAACAGACTGTCAGGCGGTGATGTTAAANGGCTCAAGCCCNGANAGNCGNCANGCAGGNGCAATCTCTGGNATNNCNCGCGGCGGATAGTTNGCNACCATNTNNGCGATTNGNCGGATATGCTCAGGNGTNGTNCCNCAGCAGCCGCCAACGATGTTTAAGATTCCCGCTTTGGCAAAGCCTTCNAATAGCGCCGTAGTTTCTTCGGCGGTTTCATCATATTCACCGAACTCNTTTGGCAAGCCGGCGTTTGGATGGGCTGAGACATATGTGTTAGCAATGTTTGAGAGTGTTTGAATNTGCGGACGCAGTGCATCGGCACCGAGTGCACAGTTAAAGCCAACNGATANNGGCTTGGCATGACGTACTGAGTTATANAACGCCTCNGCCGTTTGACCTGATAACGTACGGCCTGAGGCATCAGTAATGGTGCCCGATATCATAATCGGCAGCTCAAANCCAATATCATCAAANACNCCCGTNATGGCAAANATNGCCGCNTTGGCATTGAGCGTATCAAANANNGTCTCAATCAAGATAATNTCGANGCCGCCTTCAATNAGNGCCANTGTCGCNTCACGATAATTATCGACGAGCTGATCAAAGGTCACGTTACGGTAAGCAGGGTCGTTAACGTCAGGCGATANCGANCANGTGCGTGAAGTGGGGCCNATGACGCCGGCGACAAAGCGCGGCTTATCAGGGTTCTNCGCGGTGAAGGTATCCGCAGCCTTNCGTGCTATCTGCGCTGCGGTCTTGTTCAGCTCTGGCACCAGATATTCCATATCGTAGTCGGCCATCGATAGCCGTGTACCATTAAAGCTATTGGTCTCGATAATATCAGCGCCAGCGGCTAGGTGGTCATGATGGATATCGGTAATCATCTGCGGCTGACTCAGTACGAGCAGATCGTTATTACCGCGCACATCTTGCTCGATATCGGCAAAACGCTCACCGCGATAATCTTCTTCTTCCAATTTGTAAGTCTGAATCTGCGTGCCCATCGCACCATCAAGCATCAAGATACGCTTGGTCATCTCAGCTTCGATACGCGCGCGAGCCGTGAGCTGTTGGTCTTTATAAGGGAATACTTTAGGCGGTGTTAGCACAAAATCATTAGTCGTGGTTTTTGAAGTCATAGGAGAAGCACTTATATCATGAAGTCTAAAAGAAAAGAGTAGCGGTCTAATAAAAGTAAATGTAGGTATATTAACATGAAAAGTAAACCACTCATGGATCACTTAAGCGCAGTTTCTATGACTTTAATTGTCTAAGGAGTCAATAAAAAGATATAGGTGCCTGTTTCGTTCAACTGTCTCTCAAGGTATTCGCTAGATAAGCGAGTGCTAAATAAAACGGTTTTGAATAGATATTATTTCGACTCTTGATATTGTTTCTCAATATTAATGGTTATGTCGACAAAATTTCATAATGAAATGAGTGCTTTAGCATCTGCCTAAAAATTGAGCAAAAATTACACTGGCATTACAAAAAGTAGCGTAACAACAGATTTATACAGAAATTCTATATGTTAATTTAATTTCAGAAGGATTGTTCTTACATAAGGTCTTCTTATAAATCAGCAACCATTAGATCTTTGATTCTAATTTTGATTCTGATTTAGTTGCTAGGACATTTTATGATAGTGCACCTTTTATAAAAGCAAGCCAACTCCTAGCTATTAGGAGATACTTCACAATTAAAGGATATAATTATGAAAATGACTAAACTAGTAACTATCGGTGCATTAGCAGTATCTATGGCAGGTCTTTCGGCCTGTAATAACATTATGCCAGCCAAAACTGCTCCCATGAAAGCGCCTGTAACTACGCAAAATATGGCAAAAATGAATGTCGTACAAGTGGCTCAGAGCGACGCTAACTTCTCGATACTTGTAGAAGCGGTGCAAGCAGCAGGGCTAGCAGGTATGTTATCTGACCCTAATGCTAACTATACGGTATTTGCTCCAACCAATGCCGCTTTTGCGCAAGCACTAGCAGAGACTGGTATGACTAAAGCTCAGCTATTTGCCAATAAGCCATTACTAAAAAAGATATTAGCTTACCATGTGGTCAGCAGTGATATGCCTATGTATGCCAAAAACGTTATGCCAGGCAATGTTACGACCGCCAGTAAAGATACGCTAGTCGTTACCCCGCAAAAAATGCTAATGGATGAAAACGGTCGTATGGCGACTATTATTAAGACTGATATCGCAGCAACGAATGGTGTNGTACATGTCATCGATAAAGTGCTACTGCCAAAATAAGCGGTTTACCCGAACCGTTTAACGTAAGCGCTGATTTTTATAATTGGCCTAGNTTAACCGCCGATGAACCTTGGTAAGGTCATTACTTCAGGTTCATCATTAGTNTTTAATANCCAAATACGTGAGAGCTGTATTCTTTTACTAAGTTGGCGGTTATCTGTAAGTNGATTGGATTTTTAGATATAAAACGACAATACCGACAATAAGCCTAAACTTCATATCATTACCTATACCTGCACATCATTACCTATACATAGTACTGGCGATTTGATGTGTTACTCTCAAACTTGAATTGCTATCGTTAATTAAGACAGCAAGAATTTATGCAATCAGTTATGTTTAGTCATGAACGTTATTCATAGCACCACTTATATACTAATTAGAAAGGATACTATTATGTTAAAGAAGACACTACTATCTCTAGCGGTCGCTACTTCTGCCTTGACGCTAGCAGCCTGTAACGACACAGAAACGGTTGCCGATCCAGTAGAGCCAGAAGTGACTACGACTGAAGTCACTGAAACAGAGGTGATGGTTGATCCTGCTGCTGAAACCGATCCAATGATCACTGAAGATCCCATGATGGACACCATGGCGACTCAGTCTATTGCGGAAATCGCAGCAGATAACGAGAACTTAACCATTCTCACCGCCGCCTTACAGTCAGCAGGCTTAGATACTATGCTGATGGACGCAGGGGAGTATACGGTATTTGCACCTACTGATGATGCTTTTGTACCAGTACTAGATGCGTTAGGCGTTACCAAAGAAGAGCTATTAGCGAATACTGAGTTATTAAACGAAGTACTTCCTTATCACGTTGTCCCTATGGTAGTTACTGCTACTGAAATCCCGTATGGTACGGATATCGAGACTGCTAATGGCGAGACAATCTCTATCAGCGACGCTAACATTATCACTGATGCGACGGGTAACACAGCAAATATCACTGGAACTGATATCATGGCGACTAATGGTGTGGTCCATACTATCGATACAGTACTTATGCCTGAATAGTCTCTAGCAGACCTTAAGCAAATTTTTATAGTGTAACTGTATTTAAAGAAGTCATTTAAAGAAGCTATTTGAAAAAGCTCAGCCTCAAAGGCTGAGCTTTTTTTGTGTGTTAATCAAGAGAAAAATAAAAAGTAGNCATAAAAAAACTCGCAACCTAAGCTGCGAGTTTCTATAAATAGGACGTTTATTCTTTCTTAAAGCGGTCTTTGATTAGAGTCTAAACTCTAGGATCTTTACGCAGACCTGCTTCTTGGTTCTTTAATGCCACTTCAGCGGCATGACGATCTTCCCAATAAGTTGCGTTTTTGATACCGAACTTCTTAGGATCAAAGACGAATCTATTAGCAGTCGTACCACCACCTGCTTTGAGCTGAGCCTCGTAATCACGCAGGATGTCGATAGCAGGGCGTGCCACAAAGAAGATAATGATAATACCAACGATGTTGAGCCAAGCCATCAGACCAACGCCGACATCGCCAAGTCCCCAGATGAAACCAGAGCTGTTTAATGCGCCGTAAGCAACCATGAACATGATAACTAGCTTGACCACGAATTGACCGGTTTTACTAGCGCCTTTACCCATAGAGCGGGTGAGGAAAGAGATATTAACCTCAGCGATGTAGTAGTAAGCCAAAATAGTAGTAAAGGCGAAGAAGAATACCGCAACAGCAATGAAGGTATCACCGAAAGTACCGTAGACTGACTCCATTGCCATCTGAGTAAATGATGGCGAGCTTATCTCAACGTCAGCTGCGACGTTTTGTACGATGAACTGACCATCAGCCAACTCACCTTGAATGTTGTACATACCGGTAGATAAGATCATAAAGGCAGTAGCAGAACAAACGAGCAAGGTGTCGACATATACTGAGAATGCCTGTACCAAGCCCTGCTGCGCTGGATGGTCAACCGCTGCAGCTGATGCTGCGTGTGGGCCTGTACCCTGACCGGCTTCGTTCGAGTAAATACCGCGCTTCACGCCCCAACCGATAGCAGCACCAAAACCAGCTTGTGCGGTAAAGGCATCACCGATGATCATACCGAATACTTGCGGGATCATGCTAAAGTTAGTGAACATAATAAGTAGCGCTAGGATGATATACCCTAAAGCCATAAAAGGAACTGCNTATTCAGTAAAGGTTGCAATACGCTTGATACCACCAAAGATGATAAAGCCTAGAACCACTAGAATGATAGCTAAAGCGATTAGACGAGTGGAGCCTGTGTCTATGCCCATAAAGTTCATCGCTGAACCTTCGCCTGCGACCTGTGCGACAGCATTAATAACGCCGTTTGCCTGTACGCCTGGTAGGAACACCCCACAAGCGACAATNGAAGCAATGGCGAATAAAATACCGTACCATTTTTGGCCAAGTGCGCGCTCAAAGTAGTAAGCGGGACCACCGCGATACTCGCCAGTGACGACGTCGCGCTCTTTATAAATCTGACCTAAAGTAGACTCGACATAAGCCGTTGATGCGCCCAAGAAGGCGACAACCCACATCCAGAATACCGCACCTGGGCCACCGAAACCGATAGCGGCTGCNACCCCGGCGATGTTACCCATACCGACGCGGCCTGCNAGTGANACGGCTAGTGCCTGAAACGATGAAATACCATCATTATCAGGTTTACCCTTAAATAATAGTCTTAACATCTCGCCGAATAAACGCACTTGCACAAAGCGCGTCATTATAGAATAAAAAAGCCCGGCGCCTAGGCATAAATATACCAGCGCTGGGCTCCAAATAATGTCATTTGCTAAACCAACTAAACTTTCCATATCTATATTCCTCAAACGTCCTCAGTAGCGTATCGATAATGATAGAAGCCGCAGCGTGATACAAGCTATCTTGGGCTTCTATTGAACGTCCTACTGAGTATGAGTTTTTTGTGTTTACCCGCGCGGCTCATCGCTTCATTCCATGAATACTTTTTTGTAACGTTCCAACAAACNATGAGCTACGGTGCAATTCCATTGGCCGTCTTAGTCATTACACGATAGTAATATCTTTATGTCATAATGACTTAAAAAATATCATAGGATAGTTTTTTAAAACATTATGCTAAGTCGATAATCAGTTTATTAGTACTGACAGTTAGCGTAATCACTATATGCCAAAATCAGACTTTGTAACAGACTATCTCTATCTAGTATTAAATCTACTACTAAATGTATGCTAACCGTACGGCTGCGTAACAGCAATTTGCCATATTTTTTGGTAAATTACTAGATATTTCTCACCTCATAACCTTTTTTTTGCTTATATAAATTAAAAGGCAATTTAAGTTTAGTTCTAGGATTAGAATGATATGAAGGTTGTCGAATAAAGATTTTGATTTCTTGCAAGGTAGGCAGCTACTAGTTTGCGGTTGTGTTTTGGTAACGGTCAATTGTAAAACCGCTATGATGTTGCCATCATTAGCAGCATAGACTTAGGCTGCCTACATGCCGTCTTAAGAAAAGCTATATGTAGCGGTCTATAAGTTTGACTCATTATTAGATTATTATTTGGAGATATATCAATGGCACGACAATCTATTACTAAGCCCTTATCTTTTATTAAACCCTTATTATTGTCAGCGGTATTAGCGACCTCAGCGGTGAGTCTAAGCGGTTGTGGTTATAACAATCTGCAATCACAAGATGAGCAAGTTACTGCTTCTTGGTCAGAGGTGGTCAACCAATATCAGCGCCGTGACGATCTGGTGCCAAACTTGGTCAATGTGGTCAAGCAGTATGCTGAGCAAGAGCAGGAGGTCTTCACACAAGTGGCGCAGGCGCGCTCACAAGCGGGCGGAATCACCGTGACGCCAGAGCTGCTTAATGACCCAGAAGCAATGGAGCGTTATGCAGAAGCCCAGTCGCAGATGACTGGCGCACTATCACGTCTTATGGCAGTGTCCGAGCGCTATCCGGATTTAAAGTCTGATGCACTATTCCAAGACCTACAAGCGCAGTTAGAAGGTACGGAGAATCGTATCGCGGTTGCGCGTAATCGTTATATCCAAGAAGTGCAAGGCTATAATACGACCGTGCGCCAGTTCCCGACCAATATTACGGCTAAAGTGTTCGGCATGGAGACTAAGCCGAACTTTACGGTAGCTAATGAAGACGCTATCTCTACCGCGCCTGAAGTTGATTTTGGTGAATAGTTTTTAGCAGGTCATTATTTGAAAAAAACATTAGGTAAGATAGATCAGATGAGTAACTCTAGAGCAATCGTAACCGCCGTATTATTGGCCCTTAGCACTGCGAGCACTTCTGCGCTGTCTGCCGCGCAGAATGAGGTCGCTGTGGCTAGCGCTGATGGGGATGTGCAGAATCAACGCAGCGTTGAAGACTTAGTCGCTATTGCAAAAGCGGGTGAGTCCAATGAAGCGATCAATGATGCGGTGCTCGGTAATGAGGCGATCAACGACGCTATATTAGGTAACGATGCTATCAACCCTAATGCTAATAGCAATGCCGCTAATCCAAATCAAGCGAACAATCAGCCGCCTGTACGCTCTACTGCTACCGGCGTTGATGCAGATAAGCTTATTCTCAACAGTCCAGTCGTCGATCAAGCTAATATCCTGAACCCCCAACAAAAACAGCGTCTAGAGGCACAGTTGCAAGGCATCTATCGTAAGGGGCTTGCGCAAGCGGCTATTGTTATTGTACCAACGACTGGCGGCGTACCTATCTTTGACTACTCTTTGCAAACCGCTGAAAAATGGCAATTGGGCGAGGCTGATACCGATGATGGACTTTTGATACTAGTGGCGGTGAACGATCGTGATATCTATATTCAGTCGGGTTATGGGTTAGAAGGNGTNCTACCAGATGCTGCTCTCAACCGTATCATTCGTGAAGATATCACCCCTTACTTTAAGCAAAACGATTATGGCGCTGGACTACTAGCGGGCTTAGATAAAATCGAACAGCGCCTAACTGCCGATCCAGAGATCTTGGCCCGCGCCGATGCGCAAGCAGAAGCGCGCCGCGCTGAGCAAGGTTCAGATGAGGTGCCATCGCCTATTTTTTTATTCCTTATGGCGATGATATTCGGTAGCTTTATTACTAATATATTTGGCCGTGTGCTCGGCTCTATTCTGACCGCAGGCGGGTTTTTTGCCGGTTCTTTGGCTTTAGGCGGCGGTGTCTTTATGACCATCATTATGGCTATATTTATATGGCTATTCTTAATCTCTCGCGGCTCAGGCGGCGGTGGCCGTGGTGGACGCGGCGGCGGCGGCGGTATGATATTCTTACCCGGTCTTGGCGGTGGTAGCGGCGGCTTCGGCGGCGGTGGTTTNGGTGGTGGCGGCTTCGGCGGTGGCGGTGGCGGCTTCGGTGGCGGCGGCGCTGGCGGCTCTTGGTAGCCTGCGCGCTATTCATCTGGCCGCGCCTAATTCCTAATTGAGTCAGTATTTATTCATAGAGCAATAGTATATTTGAGGATAAACAAGCATGGTCCAAGATAACTCGTCGCAGGCAAGTTTCGCTCGCTTATGGCGTCAGGTCGCATTTGTACCCGTGCTACATAGTAGGTGGTTGACGCCTGAAGCTCGTGCACGTCTGACGGCGAAAGTAACTGAAGCTGAGATCGGTCATCGCGGTGAGGTATTCTTGATTATAGAAAATGCCTTACCGATACAGTCCGCTTATCATATGGATGCGCGTGCGCGTGCTGTAGACCTCTTCAGCGACTACCGCGTTTGGGATACCGAAGAGAACACTGGCGTCTTAGTCTATGTCAACATCTGTGAGCAAAGCTTAGATATCATCGCTGATCGCGGTATCAGTGCTCATGTTAGCCCAACTGTGTGGCGAGCGATGTGTGATAAGGCGGTCGCCGGTATCGCTAGTAAAAAAGTTGAGGAGAGTCTAGCTGATTTGCTTGATGAGATTGGGCAGCTGCTGCGCCAATACTACCATCTCGAGCATGACCCTGCTGGTAATGAGCTATCCGATGGAGTAGTTTTTTTGAAGTAAGGCATCAATATTAGAACGTATAAAAGAGCGCANANTAAAGGTAAAACAATGATTGAGCTGATAAAAAAACTACCAAAAGCGGAGCTGCATTTACATATCGAAGGTTCGCTTGAGCCAGAGTTGATGTTTAGGCTAGCGAAGAAGAATGACGTGACTATTCCTTATGAGACTGTAGATGAGGTACGCGCCGCTTATAACTTTAGCGATTTGCAGAGCTTTTTAGATATTTATTATGCTGGGGCTAAGGTGTTAATTACGGAAGAGGATTTTTATGANCTGACTTGGGCTTATATGCTGCAGTGCGTGGACAATAATATCGTTCATACTGAGATATTTTTCGATCCGCAAACCCATACCGAAAGAGGTATTGAGTTTGCAACGGTCATCGGTGGTATCAAAAGAGCGCTTAGCGATGCCAAGGAGCAGTACGGTATTACCTCCGCTATTATCATGTGCTTTTTGCGACATTTGTCTGAACAAGAAGCCTTTGAGACCTTCGAGCAAGCCTTAGCGTACAAAGACGATATCATCGGTGTCGGTCTCGACTCAGCTGAGATAGGTAACCCNCCTGCCAAGTTTGAAGCGGTATTCAAACGCGCCAAAGCAGAAGGCTTCAAGCTTGTCGCTCATGCTGGTGAGGAAGCGGACTTTAGCTACATCAATGAGGCTCTAGACTTACTAGCGATTGAGCGAATCGATCACGGCGTACAATCGATCAATAGCCCAGAGCTGATGCAGCGTCTAAAACAAGAGCAAATACCGCTTACTGTCTGNCCGAANTCTAATATTGAGCTTAAGGTATTTGACGATTATCCGCAGCACAATATCAAGGAGCTGCTCGATTATGGCCTAAATGTCAGTGTCAACTCTGACGATCCGGCTTATTTTAAAGGCTATATTAATCAAAACTTTATTAATCTTTATGAGCATATCGACTTGTCGGCAGACGACATGATAACTTTAGTCAAAAACTCCTTTAAATCGGCATTTATCAGCGAGGAGCTAAAGCAAGCGTATCTAGATAAAGTAGATGCTGCTGTGAGTAGTTAACAACGCTTATAGCAAATCATACTTAGCTTGTGTCTTGATACGCTACTTATCTGTTTTGTCTGTTAGTTGATTAATCAATACTGGCATTACTGCGCCTGCTTTAGCTGCTAGTGTGATGTCGACTACCGTGCTTGGCGTAGGGTTGGGATTGACCTCGATGATCTTGGCACCGTTTTGCTTCGCCAATTGCGCAAGACCTGCAGCTGGATAGACGAGGCTTGAGGTACCGATACTCATAAAGACATCGCAATTCGCTGCCGCCTCTTCAGNCATTTGCCAAGCAGCAACCGGTAGCGCCTCACCAAACCAGACGATATCAGGGCGAATATAACTGCCGCAGTGAGGGCAAGTGATGAGCTGCTCATCAAAATCAAGCGGCTTGTCTTTGGCATTATCCTCATAAACGCTATCGCACTGGCTACAGCGATTTTTCCACAGATGACCATGCAAATGAATAGCGTCGCTGCCTGCTTGCTCATGTAAGTCATCAACGTTTTGGGTGATTAAGGTAATATGCTGACCTAATGATGAGCTTGCGGCTTGCCACTGCGCTAAGGCTTGATGCGCGGGGTTGGGCGCTTTATCATGCACCAACTGCCGACGCCACTGATACCANGACCAGACCAGCTTAGGATCGCGCGCAAATGCGACAGGACTGGCTAGATCTTCGGCGCGAAACTTCTCCCATAAGCCGGTTTGCTTATCGCGAAAGGTTGGGATACCGCTTTCAGCTGAGATACCCGCACCAGTCAAAATACAAACGCGCTTGGCGGACTGCAATAATTGCGCCGCTTGTTCAACTTGTCCTATTAACTCCGCTGATAATTCTGCTACCATAACTGAACCCTCATTCTCTAACGTTTACTCGTCTAAACTCAATTCAATAACGATGGATGTCTCCCTTTATGATAGACGGAATATGGTGGCTTGTCATACTCATAAGTGTAGTCGTTGGACTATGGCTACTGGCCAAGGCGCGTGGTGCCAAAGCGGCGAATGGCGCCAGTACTAATGAGCTACCCAAGAACGACCCACTGCAAAAGACTGCAGCCTTAGTCAAAAGGAGTTTTCCTGAGTATCAAGTCAGCCGCAAAGCCAAGCATCTACTCATCAGCCGTCAAGGTAAAAAAGTCGCGATGATTACTATTGATAAGAGTCTTGCTGCCGGTGCGCGCAGATTAGGTGAAGTGCCGATTATGAATTATCACCGCGTGCCTAGTCGTGCTCAATTGACTGCAAATTTACAAGACGCGGAGTGACTTATATAGATGAGAGCACTAGATGAGGTGTATGCGCACACAGAAAGACTGCCAACATTTTGATATATAGGTTTGATGAGTATGAGCAGTTTAAGATAGCCCTAAGGAAGGGTAGAGCGAGGTTGTAAACATCGTAATTGGTGCGCTCGGCGGGAATCGAACCCACGACCCTCGGCTTCGGAAACCGATACTCTATCCAACTGAGCTACGAGCGCTTGTCTAAAAATAAAGACCGCTTAGTCTAACAAATAAAAGCAGCAAAGCCAACGGCTGATGCGGCGCTTTATGCTTTTTTGCGAAAAAACAGCATAGTCAGTAAACAGGCATGGCAATTTACCCGCCTTTTCCCTTATAATGTTAGGGAGAATTCATACTGATAAATAATCACCGATGACAAGTGCGCCTGCATATAGAATAATCATGCCTGCTGCCCAACAGCGAACTCGAGAATTATCAAAGTTATGCTGTCATAAGGGTAAGGCGTCAGCTATTCAACGCCGCCACTTGTCTACGTAATAAGAGAACGTGACGAATGAGAAAAGTAGTGATGTTATCGGCAGCTGCCATTCTAGGAATCGCTAGTATCGCTGTGAGCCAAGCTGAAGAAATAGTGGATACGCCTGTAAGCGTCTCTGATGTAGAAGAAGCGCAGGAAGTGGTAGAAAACGCACCGCAAGTATTGGGTGATGACACCCAAGCAGCAGCTGATACCACCGAAGAAGTGGCTGAGGGTGATGCGGCAATGGCTGAGGACGACACGGCGGCTGACGAAACGGCGCAAGCGGCAGCGACCCCTGCTGTTGAAGAAGAGCCAATCCCTGAAGATACACCGCAAGTACAAAAGCTAATCGCGTTATACCCAAATCTCATTGCTCGTATTCAGCCTGTCGGCAACATCTGCTATGAAGGCGAGACTTGTAACGTTACGACTCGCGCTGCTACCCCTGCAGCAGGTGACGGCCCTCGTGATGGTGCAACGGTCTACAATGCCGTATGCCAGACTTGTCACGCATCTGGCCTATTAGGCTCGCCTATGTTAGGTGATGCTGGTGCTTGGGGACCGCGTATCGCCAAAGGTGAAGCGACTTTATATGATCATGCCATCAACGGCTTTAATGCTATGCCTGCTAAAGGTGGTGCTTCTATCCCTGACGAAGAAGTCGAAAACGCAGTGGATTATATGATTGCCGAAGCAAGTTAAGCTGCTGTAACGCTATTATATAAGTGATGCTTAACCAGTAACCAACTTACAATTAATCAGCAGTCGTTTTTTGAATGAGCGTCTATTTCATAAGTTGAGATAGGCGTTTTTTTAGCGCGTAATATTGCAAGTTTGGCAATGATTAAAATTATTAATACTGTAGTTAAGACTTTCCCCTTAAAACTCAGTTGAAATACCTGTAGATTAGCCTCACTTAGACAGCTTGCAGCAATGATGATAAAGCAATCTTATAGAAATACAAAAACGTCATAAACCATTTATAGAATCAATAAAGAGGTCTTCATGTCTGAGGTACCAGCACTTGAGATTAAAAACTTGTCCAAGACTTATGATAATGGCTTTTCAGCTCTAAAAGGGGCCAATCTGACTGTGCCGCAAGGTGGGTTTTTTGCGTTGCTTGGGCCTAATGGTGCTGGCAAGTCGACGATGATTGGTATTATCAGCTCACTGTTTAAGCCAACGACCGGCAGTGTAGAGATCTTGGGCACCGATTTATTAGCCAATCCTTCAGTCGCTAAGCAGTACCTTGGCGTGGTGCCGCAAGAGTTTAATTTCAATATGTTTGAAAAAGTTGGCGATATCTTGATCACCCAAGCAGGCTACTTCGGTATACCAGCGAGCGAAGCTAAGCCGCGTGCCAAACGCTTGCTAACAGCTTTGGGATTATGGGATAAACGCGGTAGTAAAGCGCGTGAGCTCTCAGGGGGTATGAAGCGGCGTTTGATGATTGCTCGCGCGCTGATTCATAAGCCAAAGCTGTTAATTCTTGATGAGCCGACAGCGGGTGTCGATATTGAGCTGCGCCGCTCTATGTGGGAATTTATGCAGCAGATCAACGTTGAAGAAAACACCACGATTATTTTGACTACGCATTATCTAGAGGAAGCGGAACAGCTGTGTAAGCGTATCGCTATCTTAGATCATGGTGAAATACGCATTAACACTGAGATGAAAGACTTACTCGGGCAACTATCAGTTGAGACCTTTGTCTTAGACTTAACAAAACCGCTGACAGAGTCTTTGGTTATTGAGCAAGTCACTGATATTGCGCAGCCAGATGAGATGACTTTGGAGGTCACCTTGACCCAAGGCGAGACTCTGAACTGTGTGTTTGAGCAATTAACAGAGCGCGATATTGATGTCGCCAGTATGCGTAATAAGTCGAACCGATTAGAAGAGCTATTTATGCGTTTGGTGGAGCAAAATATTCAGAGTGCAGATAGTATGAAGGAGGCAGGACTATGAGAGAGCCCGTCGTTGTAGATCCGAATGAGTCTATGTCTTGGAGCAAAAAATGGATCGCTTTTAAGACCATCTTATTAAAAGAGATCCGCCGCATCTTGCGTATTTGGCCGCAGACTTTATTACCTCCTGTCATCACTATGACTTTGTACTTTATCATCTTTGGGCGCATGATTGGCGATCGAGTGGGCGAGATGGGCGGCGTGCCTTATATGCAGTTCATCGTCCCGGGCCTTATCATGATGGCGGTGATTACCAATAGCTATTCAAACGTCGTNTCAAGCTTTTTTAGTGCTAAGTTTACTGCCAGTATCGAAGAGCTACTGGTATCGCCCGTCTCTAAGCATGCGATTCTGACGGGTTATGTCAGCGGCGGTATCTTTCGCGGGCTAGTGATTGCCTTTATTGTCTCTATCGTGGCGCTGTTCTTTACCGATTTGGGAATTGAGCATTTATTTGTCACTATCTTTACGGTACTTGGCACATCTATCTTATTCTCGTTAGGCGGCTTTATTAACGCAGTATTTGCGCGCTCATTTGATGATATCTCTATCATTCCAAGCTTTGTATTGACGCCATTGACCTTTTTGGGCGGGGTGTTTTATTCGATGGAAGATTTGTCGAGCTTTTGGCAAAACGTCTCGCTATTGAACCCGATTGTCTATATGGTCAACTCATTCCGTTACGGTATCTTGGGTTACTCTGACGTCAACGTTTGGTATTCGATGGCGGCTATTTTTGTCTTTTGCGTNGTGTTCTATGTCATCTCTTATCGCTTGCTCAGTGACGGCTCGCGGATTCGCTTGTAGCTTGAGTTACGATAGTTCGTTTTTAATCAGTCACGTTTAGGGCGTGTTGAACATTCGCAAATAGGCACTGCTGATCGCTAAAATTGTTCCAGACAAGGCACAAAGCGACGATAATGCAGATGCCTTAGCGAGATTTGTAACGCAGTATGGGGCAATTTTAGCATCAGACCTCACGATAAAAGCAGGGGACAGGACTCTTTTTTGCCGCTTCATCGTTAAAAATAAGCGCTTAGAATGACTAAACTTATTATTTTTAACATCGAATCGCCTAAAAAATAGTCGCTGTCAGTGCCATGGTCGAATGTTCAACACGCCCTAATAGCATAGACAAAAGGCAAGTTATGAGTATCCATGGCATTTTAGGCGAGCAAACCACCGACTATCCGACCAAGTACAGTCCTGAAACCCTGTATCCGATTGACCGTAGTATGGGGCGCGAAGCTATAGGCTGGCAATTTGACAAGCCCGGTATTGCTAAACTTAGCATCGGTATGGACTGGTGGCACGCATTTGAAGTCTCTTGGCTAAACACGCAAGGTATCTCGCAAGTCGCGATGGCGCGTTTTAGTGTACCGGCAAGCTCGCCTTATATCGTCGAGTCCAAATCGCTGAAGCTTTATCTGAATAGTATTAATTTTACTGAGTTTGCCAGTTGGGACGAGGTTAAGACAATGCTAAGCAAAGATTTATCTAACTGCGTGCAAGGTGAAGTCAAAGTTGAATTATTTGATTTAAATAATAGAGATTCAGAGCTANTCATTACTCAGCCGAAGGGCGTATGTATCGATGATNCGCTAGCGGATAGTGATGAAAAAATAGCTCTGACTTCGCATCCTGATGCTTCATTATTAAAAGCTAAAACGCAACAATCAAGTCGTGACAGTAGTCAGCNGTTCAGCTTTTATTCCAATCTACTGCGTAGTAATTGTCCGGTGACCAATCAGCCCGATTGGGGAACGCTAGCNGTAGAGNTGAGTAGCGCTATCGAAGTTGATGACGCGAGNATGCTGCGCTATATCTTAAGTTTTCGTCAGCATAATGGTTTTCATGAGCAGTGTGTCGAGCAGATATTCGCTGATTTAAGTGAGTTTTATCAGCCTACAGAGCTGATGGTCAGAGCTTGGTACACGCGCCGCGGCGGTATCGATATTAACCCTTGCCGTGTCAGTGATATCTCACTATTGCCGAAGCCAAGTCGTTTGATTCGCCAGTAGCGCGTGTCATTGAATAGGCCGCAAAAAAAATAGCCTAGCTCATTTAATGAGCTAGGCTATTTTTTATATTGAAGCGTATTAACCAACGACCTTTGCCAATACTTCCTCGCGGCTTAGCATTTGCTTCTCACTATCGCGGCGATCGACATACTCATACTTATCTTCAGCCAAGTTGCGATCGGAGACCACAATGCGATGCGGAATACCAACCAGTTCAAGATCAGCAAACTTAACGCCTGGGCGCTCATTACGATCATCGAGTAGGACATTGACGCCTTTCGCTTTTAGCTCTTCATAAAGCGCAGTTGCCGTCTCCATCACCGTGTCTTCTTTGGATTTCATTGGTACGATAGCGACTTCAAATGGCGCTAAGGAGTCATCAACATCTGGCGTCTGTGGCCACATGATGCCGTTCTCATCGTTATTTTGCTCGATAGCAGCGGCGATAATACGGCTCACGCCAATACCGTAGCAGCCCATCATGAGCGTCACAGGCTTGCCATCTTCGCCAGAGACAGTAGCATTCATCGCTTGAGAGTACTTATCGCCCAACTGGAAGATATGACCGACTTCGATACCGCGCTTGATTTTTAGCGTGCCTTTACCATCAGGAGAAGGGTCGCCTTCTTGTACGTTGCGCACATCGACGATGCGGGTGATACGGGTGTCACGCACCCAGTTCATACCGATAGTGTGTTTATTAACGACATTAGCGCCGGCCACAAAGTCGGATAAAGTGGCCGCTGAGCGATCGACAAACACAGGCATATCTAGGTCAACGCCGATATAGCCTTTATGCAGCCCCGCCGCTTTTAGTTCTGCATCAGAGGCAAGTGTTAGTGGCACATTGGCTTCTTCGATTTTCTCTGCTTTGATGGTATTGAGCTGATGATCGCCGCGCAAAACTATGGCGATTAGCTGCGGCGTATCGTCTTCTTTATGACCATGGACGATCAAGGTTTTGACCGTATTCGCCAGCGGGATATCTAAATGTTCAGCAACCATCTTACAAGAGGTCATACCTTCGGTGAGCACATCTTCGCGCGCNTGCTTTGGCGGCTGGCGCTCAGCCATGTTAAAGGATAAAGATTCGGCAAGCTCAACNTTCGCCGCGTAATCAGAGGAGTCAGAGAAGGCGATATCGTCTTCGCCGCTGTCCGCCAATACATGAAACTCATGCGAGGCAAAGCCGCCGATAGAGCCGGTATCTGCTTGTACGGCACGAAAATCTAAGCCTAGACGAGTAAAGATACGCGTGTAAGCGTCGTACATATCCCGGTAAGTCTTGGCAAGCGAGGCTTGATCGACATGGAACGAGTAGGCGTCTTTCATAGTAAATTCACGCGCGCGCATCACCCCGAAGCGAGGACGAATCTCATCACGGAATTTGCCTTGAATTTGAAAGAAGGTAATCGGTAGCTGCTTATAGCTACGTAGCTCGCTTTGAGCTAAAGTAGTGATGACCTCTTCGTGGGTGGGCCCAAGTACAAAGTCGCGATCATGGCGATCTTTGAAACGTAGCAGCTCAGGACCATAGTCCTCAAACCGGCCGGTAGTTTGCCATAGCTCAGCGGGCTGAGTCATTGGCATAAGCACCTCTTGCGCGCCGATATTTTGCATCTCCTCACGGACGATACGTTCCACCTTTTGTAAGACGCGTAGTCCTAAAGGCAACCAAATATAGAGTCCAGAAGCGATTTTACGAATAAGACCGGCACGCACCATCAACTGGCTGGAGGCGATATCGGCATCACTTGGGGTCTCTTTTAGCGTGGCGAACAAGAACTGACTGGCTTTCATAAATAAAGCGTAACCTTATCTTCAATCATACAATAAATAAAAAAGACGCTAAACGTAAGGCTAAAATTTTATGCCAGCGCTAGCTTGCCTTGGTAAGAAGTCGCTGAAACGAGTCGATTAACGCTCTTTATAATAGAGCTTTTATAATGCTTCAGCGTAACCTGTCTATGTTAGGTAAAGTTAGGCTCAGACGCAATGACTTTTTGTCATTTCCATCCTAGCAAGCCTTTATTATNNANACAAAGCGAATGATTAAAAGATAACTCACTTAAGGTTTGTGTTGACAATAAGTAGCGACGCCTTGAAGTTAGGTGCTTTGATAGCATTTAAGTAGCAGTATTTATTTAAGCTTATGATTTTAANATAAATATTCTGCACTGAATTTTTTAAGCTGCACACAACAAATAACGCATAAAAAGGTAGCCGCTATGAGTACTCCTGAGCAACCCGTTTCTGATCCTAATAATAGGCTTGTCAAAGAGCGTAAGCCTAAGCCAAAAATTGCTAAGATGTCGTGGCTACTACTCTTTGTGGGTCTGGCGGCGTTAGCTTTTGCGATTTATATCATGCAAAACAGTGCTGAGGAAGAGCCTGTTGAGACGATTACTAGAGAAGGCGTTGTCACCCAAATTCAGCAGCTTAATCGTCTGCAAACGGTGGCTTTTAGTGTCGATACCATTATCACTAGTGAGCGCGAGGGCAGCTGGGCAAAGCTGTGGCAAGATGAGCAAAAGGCACTATTCATTGCTAAAGGACGCGTGCAAGCAGGTATCGATCTGAGCGCCTTGACGCCTGAGATGGTACAAGTGGTGCAGCCTACTAATGAGCAGCTCGAAGCCGCGGATAACTCGACTACGCCATCATCGATCATGCCAAAGATTAATATCACTATACCGCCCTCAGAGGTGTTTGCCGTATATCTTGATGATATCGAGATATACGACTGGCAAACGGGCGCGTTTGGGATGATGCAAGTTGATCCGGCGATATTGGCACAAGCGCAAAGTATGGCCAAAAAAGAAGTGCTTGAGCGTGCCTGCCGCGGTGATGTGATGACCATGGCACTGAGCAACGCGCAAACACAATTGCAGCAGCTATTTGCGATGACAGGAGCGGTAGTCACAGTTACCACGCAAGGCGCGGGCGCTTGTCGCATGCCAGCGAGTACCGCGAGTTAACTTGNTCAAATTAACTGATTCAAATTAACTGATTCAAATTAACTNANTCAAATTAACTATCAAAATGATAAGTTCTAAGTGTTTAGCTCAATATAAAAAAGCGCTCAGTTACCGATAATTGAGCGCTTTTTTATGGCAACTTTCAGAGGTATGCTTTTCGTATAAATACTGAGCTATGCTTTATTTTTTAAACTCAGCAATAGCCAGTTTGCGCACTTCTTTATGCTCAACCATAGGCACAGGGTAGTCTATATCTGCAAACTCGCCGCCTTTTTTTAGTGCCTTACGCATTGTGTCCTCAGAGTGCAACGTGCTAACAGGAACGTCTTTGAGCTCTGGCAGCCAAGTCTTGATAAACTCGCCCTTAGCATCATGGCTTTTGCCTTGGCTAAAGGGGTTCATAATGCGGAAATACGGCGCAGAATCCGTACCCGTAGAAGCGCTCCATTGCCAGCCGCCATTGTTAGAAGCAAAGTCACCATCGATCAGCTGCTGCATAAAGTAGCGCTCGCCCCAGCGCCAATCGATGAGCAANTCTTTGGTCAAAAACATTGCCGTCACCATGCGTAAGCGATTATGCATAAANCCTGTNGCATTCAGACAACGCATCGCGGCATCNACTAACGGCACNCCTGTTTTGCCNGCGCACCAAGCGGCAAAGTCATCTTTATCATATGACCAATTGACCTTATTATCGGCGTCTTCTTTATAAGCTTTATGCTCGATGAGTTTGGGTTTATCGACTAACACATGACGATAAAAGTCGCGCCAAGCCAGCTCGCTTATCCAGCGATTGATGTCCTCATTATCGCTATCATTACCNTGCAGTTTTTCTTGCGCTTGCGCTGCTTGCAGGTAACATAGCCTTGGACTGATAGCGCCAATCGTTAAGTAGGCCGACAGGTGACTGGTACCTTGCAAAATAGGCTTGTCACGACTGACATCATAATCTTCGATATCCTCAGCGACAAACTCCTTTAAACGCTGTATAGCAGCGTCTTCACCTGCTGGATAATCCTCGCGTGCTTGCTTAAGCTGCGCAGGCTTATCGGTGAATTTTTGCTCGTCGTACTCTAAAGGTTTTTGATAGTCAGCGACTATTTTGTGCGCAAGCTTTTCTATACTGGCGCTAGTATTGGCATTGTCTGTGGCAGACTTTAGTGCCATAGATTTTATGCGAGCTTTGGTTTTATTATTAGCAGTCACTTTTGTAGCTTCATGAGCGCTAAGCGAACCTGCTTCCAACGTATCGCGCCATTTACGATAAAATGGGGTAAAGACTTTGTACATGCTATCGCCGTCATTAGTGGTGATGCTCAGCGGCGGCAATATACACTGGTCATGATGNCGGATAAACTCNATNTCNTNATTAGCAAGCTGCTTTGTCAACTTTTCATCGCGATCGATTTCATTGCCTTCGTACTCGTGATTGGCCATAACGGTAGTAATTTTTTGCTCTGCACATAGCTCAGTGATAGCTTCTATAGACTTATCAAAATCGGCACATAGATAGACGTTTAAAGCGATATTTAACTGATCTTCTAGCTTTTGCGCTAGTATCGGCAGAGTACGCGCGATATGATCGACTTGTACGAGCGAGTCATCATGCTCAAGCCATTGCTCAGGAGTGATAAAGTAGACGGCGGTAACAGGCGCTTCACTGGCATTAGCCTGTTCACAAATAGCGGCCAAAGCGGTATTGTCATGGTTACGCAAGTCACGACGAAACCACATTAGATAATGGGGCGAATGTGCATTATTATCCGGCTTTTTTTTACTATCGTTATCTTTACTGCTGCTAGTTGCCGCTGTCTTTTTAGACATTGAAAAGTCCTTATGGTAATCATAAACAAAACTATGAATAAAAGTATGCTAGGATAAGTTTTTGGATGCAATTGATTTGGCTTTGAGTTAACAAATCACCCTCATTTCTAGAGCTGGGCGCCTCTATTAATCGCTAATTTATGAACAGCCACTTTATTAAGACAACTTCAAGTTTACTTGGCTAAGGTCAAAATATGCAGGTAAAATTTTGCGGATTCACTCAGCTTGCTGATATTGAGGCAGCTATCCAGCTAGGGGTCGATGCGGTAGGCTTAGTGTTTTATCCGCCAAGTCCGCGTGCGGTGACCATAGCGCAAGCGCAGCAATTGACTACCGGAGTGCCAGCCTTTACTANCGTCGTCGCCTTAGTGGTCAATATGAATAAAGACGAGNTTATGGAGTTAGCCGATAAAGTCGCTTTTGATATTATCCAGTTTCATGGCGATGAGAGCCCTGAGCAATGTCAGCAACTGGCTAATAGCGTGCATAAACGTTGGATAAAGGCGCTACGTATCAATAGCGAGCAAGACACGCTAGCGAGCGTCCAAGCTAAAATTAACGATTTTGCTAGCGCTGGTGCAAGTAGTATTTTACTTGATGCTTATAATCCGCAGAAATATGGCGGTACGGGCGATCAGTTCGATTGGGATTTGATCCCAACAGACAGTGCGCTGCCTATTATATTGGCAGGCGGGCTTGATGCTGATAATGTCGCTGCAACTTTAGATCTGCCTATCCATGCGCTCTACGCGCTCGATGTGAGCGGCGGTATTGAGTCCGCGAAAGGTAAAAAAGATGAAGACAAAATGCGCGGCTTTATGAAAGCGGTCAAACGAGATCGATGGCAATGATCGGTGAAGAGATTGACTATGGCCGAGATCAAGGCAAAGAGTTTTATTGATTTATTTATAAGCCCTATATTGTTTTAATCGTTTGGCCTTTAATTTATAAGCATTTTTAACCTATATGTTATCTACAGGATATTTTGATGAGTACTACAACCGAAAATAATTCAGCACAAACGATCAATACTTTTACCAATCCAAAAGACGTTGCCGATTTCAATCAATACCCTGATCCTCGTGGTCATTTTGGCGTGCATGGCGGCCGCTTTGTGTCTGAGACTTTGATGGCAGCGCTAGAAGAGCTTGAGACACTATACACCAAAGTCAAAGCTGATCCGGCCTTTTGGGAGGAGTATCATAACGATTTGGTCAATTACGTCGGTCGCCCAACGCCGCTGTATCATGCCAAGCGTTTAAGCGATGAAATCGGCGGCGCGCAAATTTACTTTAAGCGTGAAGATCTCAATCATACCGGCGCGCATAAGGTCAATAATACTATCGGGCAGGCGCTACTCGCCAAAATGTGCGGNAAAAAACGCATTATCGCGGAGACAGGAGCGGGTCAGCACGGCGTGGCAACCGCGACTATCGCCGCACGTTTGGGCTTAGAGTGCATCGTCTATATGGGCGCAGACGACGTCGAACGACAAAAGATGAACGTCTACCGTATGCGTCTCTTAGGCACGACTGTCGTGCCAGTGACTTCAGGGTCGCGCACCTTAAAAGATGCAATGAACGAAGCCATGCGCGATTGGGTCACCAATGTCGATACGACTTATTATATTATCGGTACGGTCGCAGGCCCGCATCCTTATCCGCTACTGGTGCGTGATTTCCAAGCGATCATCGGTAAAGAGACGCGTGTACAGCACTTGCAACAAACGGGTAAGTTACCTGACGCACTAGTCGCTTGTGTTGGCGGCGGCTCGAATGCTATTGGTCTGTTTTTTGACTTCTTAAACGATACCGATGTGAAGATGTATGGTGTCGAAGCTACAGGCGATGGTATCGAAAGTGGTCGTCATTCAGCGCCACTTGCGGCGGGCCGTATCGGCGTGTTGCATGGTAATCGTACTTATTTAATGGCAGATGATGATGGCCAAATTCAAGAGACGCATTCGATCTCGGCAGGTCTTGATTACCCAGGTGTTGGCCCAGAGCATAGTTTCCTAAAAGACATGAACCGGGTTGAATATGTTGGCTGTACCGACAAAGAGGCGTTAGAGGGCTTNCATGAAGTGACGCGTAAAGAAGGTATTATTCCTGCACTTGAGACTGCGCACGCTTGTGCTTATGCATTAAAACTGGCCAAAACCATGTCACCTGANCAGACTATCGTGGTGAATATGTCAGGTCGCGGCGATAAAGATTTGCATTCAGTGATGAAGGCGGAAGGGATTGAGCTGTAGCATTCAATAATATGATCAACAGAGGCTAATAATAGCCTCTTGTTTTTATTAAATAATAACTAGAGAAAATTATGACCCGAATTGAAAGCACCTTTGAAACTTTAAAATCACAGAACAAAAAAGCGCTGATTCCGTANGTGATGGCAGGCGATCCCAATCCGAGTAACTTTGTTGGCTTGCTACATGATCTTGTCAAACACGGCGCCGATATGATCGAAGTCGGTTTACCGTTTTCAGATCCTATGGCCGATGGCCCAACCGTAGCTTTAGCAGGCGAGCGCGCGTTAGCGGCAGGTACCAGCACTCGTGATGCGCTAAATATGGTAAGCGAGTTTCGTAAGCAAGATACACAGACGCCTATTATCCTGATGGGCTATCTTAACCCTGTGGAAATCATTGGCTATGATAACTTTGTGCAGCTGTGTGANCAGGCAGGGGTTGATGGTCTCTTGATGGTGGACCTGCCGCCAGCCGAGGCGGGCAGNTTTACTCAGCATCTATCNGAGCATGCGATGAATGAGATTTTCTTATTATCGCCNACNACNTTNCCTGAGCGCCGCGAGCAAGTCTTGANCCATTGTGGCGGTTATATTTATTACGTGTCACTCAAAGGCGTCACCGGATCTGCTACGCTCGATACTGATGATGTCGCGCAGCAAGTACAAGCGATTAAGGCAGAGACGGATTTGCCAGTTTGTGTTGGTTTTGGTATTCGTGATGGTGCGTCTGCCAAAGCCATTGGCGAGCACGCCGATGGGGTCATTGTGGGGAGTGCCTTAGTGCAGAACTTTGCTGATATCGATGCCAATGATAGTAAGGCGGTAGCGGAAGCACAGCAGCGTATTATGACCAAAATGGATGAGCTAAGAGACGCTTTAGATAGTTTGTAATATTATCGTCAGTGCGGGTTTTATATACTATTACTCCAGTAAACTATCGAGAAAAGCCGTTAATAGCAATATGTTGAATGGCTTTGCTAATTTTAGTTTACGTGTGTAAACTAAGACCATATCTGCAATGATGCATGAGCAATCATTCATAATACTATAAACGGTTATGCGCAAANGTGCCGGATAACCTTTTGATAATGGCGAATAATATGACTGAAACTATAGAAAAAACTGAGATGTCAGAGGACAGTACCAAAATCAGTACCAAAACCAGTACCAATACGGCAGGCCAATCGTGGTTTAATCGTCCCGTACCGGGCGTTAAGCAGCAGCTCACGCCGCAACTGACTGCAGTTGAGACTGAGCCTTCAACTAAGTGCCCGAACTGCCTGTCGATGATCACCAATACGGCGCTTATCTTTAACTGTTATGTTTGTCCGCACTGCGATCATCATCTGGCGATGACTGCTCGTGAGCGCTTGCAATGGTTTTTGGAGCAAGTCGATGGCGAGATTGGGCAGGAGTTTGTCGCAAAAGANCCGTTAGGCTTCGTCGATAGCAAACCTTATCCTGAGCGTATGACGCAAGCCCAGACTAAGACGGGCGAGAGCGAAGCGCTGATTGTGCTATATGGCAAGCTACGCAATCTTGAAGTCGTGGCCTGTGCTTTTGACTTTCAATTTATGGGCGGCTCGATGGGCTCAGTGGTTGGCGATCGATTTGTACAAGCGGCGGAGAAGTCCTTAGCAGAGCGTAAACCGTTAGTTTGTTTTGCTGCTTCTGGTGGTGCGCGTATGCAAGAAGGGTTACTGTCCTTGATGCAGATGGCGCGTACCGCAGCTGCGGTTGAGCGTCTGCGTTTGGCAGGTATTCCTTATATCGTGGTGTTGACCAATCCCGTTTACGGCGGCGTGACGGCATCGCTTGCCATGCTTGGTGATATCCATTTAGCCGAACCAAAAGCGATGATAGGTTTCGCCGGTAAGCGCGTCATTGAGCAAACTGTACGCGAGACCTTAGAAGAGCCTTTCCAGCGCGCTGAGTTTTTATTAGAGCACGGCGTTGTCGATGANGTGGTGCATCGTCATCAAATGATAGATACCATTTATCGCCTGCTTGCTAAGCTTTGTCATCAGCCAAACGTGGATGCTTAGCTCTGCGTTTAAGCTGTTTTTAAAGTACACTTAGCACACTTTTAATAGCATTTATCGTCAAGAGCGGTAAGTGCTATTTTTTGGTTTTGACTTGTCATTTTGAATTGGGGTTTTGATTGAATTTGCTATACACTTTGAGGCAAATATAATGACGNTTTNTAGCTTTTTTTACGCCCATTTTTGATATAGGTTATTTATGGACTCTTCTTCTTTGACTTCGCAGGCGTATAAGCCGACTAAAGACTCTAGCCTGACGGAATGGCTAGATTATATGCAGCAAATCCACGTCTCAGCGATAGATATGGGGCTCTCCAGAGTGCTGCCGGTCGCTGAGCGTTTAGGAATCGTCCAGTCGGCCAAAGAAAATACCTACGTTTTTACGGTGGCAGGCACCAATGGTAAGGGCTCCACGACTGCGATGATCAGTGAGCTGTGTCAAGCTGCGGGATATAAAACCGCGCTGTATCAGTCGCCGCACTTAATTGAGTTCAATGAGCGCGTACGTATTAATGGCCAGATGGTTAGTGATAAGACTTTGATAGCGGCTTTTGAGCAAGTTGAGGCCGCAAGGCTGCAATGCGGACTAACCTTATCCTTTTTTGAGATGACGACTTTAGCCGCGCTTTTGATATTTGCGACCGCAGACTGCGAGGTTTGGGTGCTAGAAGTTGGCTTGGGCGGGCGCTTAGATGTGGTCAATATCATCGATCCTGATCTGGCAGTGATTACCAATATCGGTATCGATCACGTGGATTGGCTCGGAGACAACCTTGAAGATATCGGCCGTGAAAAGGCAGGTATTTTACGTGAAGGTATTCCCCTGATTTACGGCGCTACTGAAATGCCCGCCAGCGTTGCAGAACTTGTTGAGCAGCATAATGTCACTTGCTATCAAGTGGGACAGGATTTTTATTACCGTGAAGTTAAGAGTAGTAGCGAAGATAAGATAAATACTAAGCTTAATAATGAGCTTAATAACGAGCTTAATACTAATGCTAAGCCCACTTGGCAATATAGTAATGCGGCAGTGACACTNCAANTACCGCGGCCAAAACTGTCACTGACCAATACTGCTAATGCGGTATCAGCTGTGCTAGCCAGTCCGCTCGATATTGGCATTGACGCTATCAAGCAAGCCTTGGGTAGCGTTCAGCTAGCAGGGCGTTTTGATTATCGGCAGCTGGCTGATCGCCATTGGCTATTCGATGTCGCCCATAACGAGCATGGCGTTGATTTTATGCTCGCGCAGTTAGTAGCGCTTTGGCAGCAGCACAAGCAACTGGCCGGTAATAAAACCGCGACGATTAAGGTAGTGTTTTCTATGCTCGCAGATAAGGATATCGAGCTGGTTGTTCANCGTTTAACGCAAGCTGATTTGCCGATGTCTGAGTGGTTTATCGCTGAGATAGATTATCCAAGAGCAGCGAGCGTTGAGCAATTAGTAGCCGCGATGAGCGCTTATATTCCTCAAGAACGCATCCATANTTTTGAGAGTTTACAGCAGGCGGCGCAAGCGGCTATTTTGGCGAGTCAGCCACACGATCTNCTGCTAGTTTGCGGCTCTTTTCATACCATTGGTGAGACGCTTTNAGCTTTAACCCTTGAGCCAACATAGCGCTAGAACAGAGCCGCAAACTAACATGGTCAAGCTAAAAACNTTAAGCTCAGCCGATAAGTAGTTTGANTTAGCTTTTGTTAGGTAACGCAGTTTGCATCGTCTGTTGAAGTATCCTGTTAGCAGACAATATGAAAAAATTGTTTTATAATCAAAGCGCTTTGTTATGATAATAAAAGGCTTTATAAATGGGTACTAAGTTATTTTTTCGTAAAAATAGTATTCATTTATCAGATAAGATTGCAGTATAAGCAGTGCGTATAAAGCTTTAAGGGTATGAAATGATCATTGTTACCAACTGAGGAAATGAAACGGATGAATTTTTCTAGACAAGCCTTATTGGGCATCGGCATGATTATTGGCGGTAGCGTGATGCTATATGCCATGGTGCAACAGATTGGAACCAATGATAATACCGCTGCGGCCCCAGCTATCGTTGAGACTAGCGCTGAAGAGCAACAGGCCGTGACCCCGTTGACCACAGATATCGAAACTGAAAAAAAGCTATTGGCTCAAAAACAAAAAGAGCGTGCCCTACGAGTAGCGGAACAAGAAAAGCGTGCCGAGCAGTTTTTGGCTGAGCAAGAGTCTGCAGAGGCCAAAGCACTCGCTAAAGCACGCGCAGAAAACCAACGCTATATCGATAATGCCATGCCCAAAGCTGCTGAAGAAGAAGCGATACAAGAAACGCCCACCACATCAGACACCCCTGCAGTACAGACGCAGCAAGATACCGTGACAGTGACACCTACGAGCGCAAACGCTGTAAGTAACGACAGTCGCGTTGAAGAAGAAAAGCGCCGCGCCGCTGAAGCAAAAAGAGCAGCTGAGCAAGAGCAGCAGCGCGCTGCTCAACAAAAGGCAGAAGCTGAGGCCCGAGAAAAAGCGGCAGCCAAAGAACAAGCCGAACGCAAAGCTGCCGAGCAAAGAGCGGCAGAACAAAAGGCCGCTGAACAAAGAGCCGCTGAAAACAAGGCAGCTGAGCAAAAAGCGCAAGCGGCTGAATCCGAGCCACCAAGCTCACCAAGCGAATACAAAGTCAAGTCCGGTGATGGCTTAATCAAGCTAGCACGTCGGTACAATGNGCCCGTTGAAGCCTTGGCCCAAGCCAATAACACCTCACCATCTGCTACCTTACAATTAGGGCAGACGATTACCATTCCTTCGCGTAAACAGATTCAGCGCTTAGAGCGTGAGGCGGCAGAAGCAGAGCGTAAGCGNGAACAAGAAAAAGCGCAAGCACAAGCAAAGCGTGATGCGCAGCAGCGCTTGGTAGAGGCTCGTAGAGAAGCGAAACAAACCGATGCTAAGGGCAGCTTTGGCGTACAAGTCTCGCTAGCTAGCGATCAAGCCGGTGCCGATAGAGTCGCCAAAAAATTCAAAGATGCAGGCTATCAAGTGACAACGAGTAAGACCAGTCGCGGTGTCCGCGTCGTCGTTGGTCCTGAGCGCGGTAAAGTGGCCGCATTAGCGCTAAAAGATAAGATTAACAACGACCCCAAAGTGGATACTAGCGGTGCTTGGGTCAAATATTGGTAAACACTTACTTTCTTATGAGTATCTATCTTTAGCTCGAAACCATCTATAGCGCAAAACTTTAGCTTAAAACACGACATATATTGTCGTGTTTTTTATTTTATAGATTGCTGATTGAGTTAAGCTTGTATACGATAGCGGCTGCTTTTNTATTTCCTACTGTATGACTTATCAGCCTACAAAGGCTGGGCGGTCGCCTCAAATTTATAAGGTAAACCTATGTCACTTGGCATTGTATTTCTGCTCGCAGCTATCGGCTTTTTGACTCTGATAGTGGTGATAAAGCATCAGTCNAATTCAAAAAGAGAAGAGCCGGCTCCTGCACCGGTACGTGGTGACGATTTGGCGATTTGGCCTTTTGCGCCGATGCCTATTATGACCGATACCGAAGTCATCTTTTTTAATAAGCTCAAAAATGCCCTCCCTGAATATCATATCTTCGTNCAAGTTCAGTTGTCCCGCATTATCGAAGCCAACTCTGAGGAGGCCAGCGAGCGCAGCTTTTGGTTTAATCGTATCTGCCGGCAAAGCGTCGATTATGTGATTACCGATATCGACGCACAAACCACTTTAGTCGCCATCGAACTGGATGACTGGACTCANAGCAGTAAATCGCGGCAAAAGGCTGACGATAAAAAAGACAAAGCACTAGCCAGTGCCGGTATCGCTATCGTCCGCTTTCATGCTGAGCGTATGCCGAGCGCCGATATGCTNAGATACGAGATTATGCAGGTCATTGAGAACTATTGAAACAAGGCTCCACCTTAGAGNTTATTCTCACTACTAGCGCTCACATAAGGGTAAATCACCAGTGGGCGCTCTTCTATGAAGTATAGCCCCGCTTTAGGTGGCTGTCCCGTTGACCCTAGTGGCAGACTAGATAACGACTGATGCTCGTCATAAAAGTCGCGCTTGGTGAACCACTCGATATAGTGGGCTTGGCGTAGCGAGCTTTTATCGAGATCAGCAAAAGTAGTTTCATCGTTTATATCGCACCATTCATGCATAGGAAATGTCGGCTCTAGCCAGTCAGGATAAGTAAAATCAGTATAATGAACAGGCAAAAAGAAGCGACCTTTGATCACTCCATAACGTTTATCAATCTTGACGCGCCCATGATCCTCAGTATCTACCCAAACGCTGCGAAACTGCTTATTTTGCATATAAGTCATTTTGCGCTGAAGATTATCGTTTGAATTNATGCCAACCCAGTCTTGCGGTGCGAATGGCTGCGAGCCCATAAAGAACTTAATCGCTAACTCCCAATGCTCCGTCTGCTGCTGCACATGATTATAAAGAATTAAATCAAGCTCACCTACCGTTTGCTTATCATTATACAATTGAATATTACTGGCTAAGGTCTCAAACGCGTGCAGCTCATGCGCAAACCCATCCTCTAACCAAAACGATAGCAAGCCTTCAAAGTGAAAGCCTAAACGATTCGGACTAGGCCGCGATAATAGATAACGCGTCAAATCTTGATAAGCGTTAGTGTTATCAAGCTGCTCTAAGCGCTGCTGGTACGCTTGAAACTGCGCTAGCCAAAACTCACTATTATGAACCGCGATGGGATGAGTAATTTGATCTGGCGAGAAGTCGATCCAGTGAGTTAAGATGTTAGGGCAAGCAAGTACATACGCCAAATCACGCACATAAGGGCGACGATAAGCTTCCCATGGTGGACGACCGCTAGACATAGTGTTATTCGGTGAGAGTTGAGCAATAGGCTCGGACATAGCATAAACTTGAATAGTTGATGACCTATTTAAGCTAACCGCTTGATGGTTAAAAGTCTATAGGCAGTTGGCCTATAATTGGTTGTAATGATACAAGATCTACATTATCTATAATTCCATAAACAGTATCCTGTTAAAACAGTCCAATAAGTGACGGCCTAATAAATCACGGTCTAATAAATCATAGCAATAAAATATGAAATACCTGCTACAGATGGATTTCCCTTATACAGGTCCTTTTGGTGATAAGTTTTATGAGCAGATGAAAGAGCTTGCAGAGGACATTGCTACGGAAAAAGGCTTAGTCTATAAGTTATGGACAGAGAATAAAGACACGCAGGAGGCGGGCGGTATTTATGTCTTTGACCATTTAGATGATGCTAATAGATATCAAACCAAGCACACTGAACGCTTAGAGTCATTTGGCTTCAGCGGTATTCGCGCGAAGACTTTTATAATTAATGAGGAATTAAGCGCTATTACTAAGGCGTCCGTTTAATAGCTGCATAAAAAAAAGCCAACCATTGCAAGCAATGATTGGCTTTTCTGTTTAACTACTATGTTTGGTCGGAACGGCAGGAAGTAAAGTAAAGNCTGTATGCCTTGTAATATATAGGTTTAATTATTTTATATATCAACGATACCAACAATAATACCAACAATCGTTTTTGATAATGCCCTTTTTTGGCTGTTTGCTGCATCACTTACTATTATTTTGTAATTATTTTCACTGTTTGCCGTTTCAACCTTTTTCAACATGCCAGCAACTTAGGAATACTTTTTTATACTTGCAACTTTCTTTCATGGGGTTGAATTGCTAATCACTGCACGCGCTCAATAATGGCACTTAAATGCGTGCGTATTTCGTGCGTTTGCTCGCATCAATTCGCATAGCTTTACGATACCTGTGCATAAAGTCACTTTAACTTTTTAACTTGGCTTTAACCTACTAATTATCGCTGCAAGTCATGCGCTCACGTTACTTGTCTTGAAACTACCTTTAACTTCTTTTTGAAACGGTTTTTATTTTGTGCGTGTGAATGGTGGCGGTGTCCTTTGATTTACCTGTTTAATCTCGATTTATAGCCCCCCTCGATACCTGTCCAGAAAGTCCCCTTTTTATGGACTCAAAGTATTATTTTGATTGCCCTCTAAGATGTCCGAAAACTAGCCAGCATTGGCATAAACTGCACCCGTGCGCGTACTGTGCCCATAACTCTAACGTGTCCAACAATCTACCTCGTACTTGTTAAGAAACTACCCCTTTTATGGACTCAAAAAAGTTCCTTGTACGTGCGCGTACTGTTCGCAAAAGTCACTCTTTTTATGGAGTCCAAAAACTCCTTCTATATCGCGCAAAAACCCTGTAACTGGTGTTTGCTTCGCGCGTGTGCGTACTGTTCCATAAACTCATTTTTAACCCTGCTTATGATGTCCGTAAATTGCCCCTTTTATGGACTCCGAAAACTAGGTAACGGCAAGATAACGGCAAGGTTCAAGCCAACATTGCGCGGTGTGTGATTTGGTTTTCAATGACAGGTTTTGACAGGTTCTACTATGTCAGGGTTCAGGTTTTCTCAGGTTCTCAATGTTAAGTTTTATTAAGTCGGCATAGGCTACCAACGTTAACAAATGTTAACAGGCAAAGCGGTGCTGTTCACTTTTCGATGTTGGGTTTTATTGGGTAATGAGTGCTGCCAATAGGCAATATTAATATGAGGTTTTGTGAGGTTCTAACCTTGTGGTGATCTTGGGGTGATCCTCACGCGCGTACTATTCCATAAACTACCCCTAACGTGTCCGAAAACCTATGGGAAACCTTAGTTTCTTTACACTATAAAAAGGGCTTGGCAGTGATCGCCTACGTTGTCCGAAAAGTCACACGCTATCATGAGATAGGCTCAAAACTGAGCGCATCTATAACCCGTTACAGCCCTACTATAATTTAGCCCTAAAATCGCCTTTCACCCCATGATTAGTAAGCGTTTGCGATCCATTCACTTTTTAGCAGTTCGTAACTAAATAGTTAACTTGAACCATGCTCAATATGTCCAAAACTGCACCTATCGCATTTTTGACAGCTCTATCCTGTTTTGGTGGCATCATGACGCTGTGGGCTAATGGTGGCAAGGTATCACGCTAACAGTTACCCATTGGGGGCTGGTGATCGGTAAAACGTGGTAAAAGTAATTATGTTTTTAAACCTTAACATAGCTTAACATGCTGCCAGTGCTCAAACTGATCTCACAATAAGCATCAGGCACGAAAAAAGGCAGACGTTAAACGGCTGCCCTTTGGTGTCAATCATCAAAAACAGTTAAGCTTCTAGTTCTGCCTTAGGGGTCAAGGTCACTTGCAAGCCCATACCGTCAATAATTTTTAGCATGGTGTCAAAACGGGGCTTTTCTGATCGCAATGTCTTATAAAGGCTTTCACGTCTTATGCCTGTATTTTCTGCCAGCTTGTTCATACCCTTAGCTTTTGCCACATCGTTTAATGCTTCGATAAACTCACTAGGTGCGCCATCGGTCAATACTTCGTTCAGGTAAGCATTGATAAGGGTTTCATCTGTTAGATATTCCGCTACATCAAATCGGCTAGTTTTAATATTAGTCATTGGGGTGTTCCTTTTCTTGATCCTTAACTTGCTGCCATAAGGTGCAAGCCTTAGAAATATCGTTTGTTTGGCTGTCTTTACTGCCACCTATCAACAATAGATAGAGTGTATCGCCTTGCTGGGCATAATAAACACGGTAACCATTGCCTTTGAATATTCGCATCTCATAGATACCGTTTGTATTGGCTAGTGGCTTATGGTCACCAAAGTTACCGCCTTGCGCTCGCTTGATACGTGCCAATATGCCAACTTTGCCTAATGGGTCTTTGAGCTTGTGCAACCAGCGTCTAAATTGTTCGGTTTGGTTAATATCAATCATAGGGGTAAATTATAAGAATACTTATAATTGATTGTAAACTTTTGGATAATAGATAACAAGTTACGATTGTATGTGGCATATATAGAAATGTAGGCAAAACAAAAAGGCAGACGCTTAACGCCTGCCTTTGATTGTTTTGCCTTAAGGTAATTATGCGTGATGGTTATACCGAATTAACCCACAACGTCGATATTATCAATCTGTTGCATCAACTCATTTGTTAAGCTCAGTGATGCAATAATATTCAGATAGTGCTTAATATCATGATGGTCTAGCGTGTGCTCACGGCGGTCTTTTAGCCACTTTTGCGCGGGCTGATAGCCACCGATATAGAACTCCCATGCCACTAAAGGCACATTGGTAAAATACTGAGTATTGTTAAGCCAAACTTTGCCAATGCTGGTATCTGCTTCGTCAGGCTCAAAGCCAACGCTGGTTTTGGTCATCTTGCGAGTAACGGAATTATCACCGCCTATTGGATAGCCAAGGCTGAGCGCCTTAATCTGTGCGGCAAGCTTCGGGGATTCTAACAAATGAATTTGGCGTAGCTCGCCACCGAGCGCCACCAACTGCCAAAACGTATCGGCATCGCTAGGATAAGGCACGCGAGGGAAGTCAATTTTTAGGAATTCTTTATAAGTCTCACGATATGTTGGGCTGTGTAATACCGCATAGATATAATCGAGAGTATCTATCGGGGCAAACGTGCCAGCCTCATCAGATTTTTCATTAGTAAAGGTTAAGCCAATGGCTTTGGCAATGGCAGACACGATTTCAGGATCAAAGTTTGGGGTTCGGCTTGGGGTTTCTTGTGCACCTAATAACTCGGTTTGGTTGTCTTCTTCATGATATAGGTAAAGTGGAAATAGAGCTGATTGAGTGGTTCTCTCGCCACACTTCGTTTCTATAGGTTTATCAGTAATAAAAAAATGATCGCATGATTCAGACTTATTACTTCGCGCAGTTATAAAACCTGTATTGGATTGATGCAACATATGCTTCATTACTTCATTTCTAGGATAACAATGAAAACCCTTTGATTTTCCAGTGTAAAAAGTCCATTTATCTTCAAATGGTCTATAAGATATTTTTATTATCTTACCTTTTCCATTCTTATAGTTATTTTCGATATCTTTCCTAGCATAGCTGACCTTCCAGTCTCTTACATCTTTTCCTAGATGAAATTTCTTTCTAGCCTCTTCATCTTCGAGATTTATGAAACTTTCTATGGTCTCAATAACTTCATTTTCAGTTTCATGAAGGGTGAAGCTATCTCTAGCTGTCACTATTCCCACACTGTTTACAACAAATAATTTTTCTACATTAAAACCATTCAAATATATATTCTCAACTTTAGAATCTCTTTTTACCATAAAGTAGTTTGGGGCATGATTTGGTATTTCTGAGAAATCGATATCCTCTAAGCTAGTTTCTGTTAAGAAATCATATTTATCCTCTCTGATTCCATACAAGTCAAAATGATAAACCTTACCAAGCTCACCAGATTTTTTCTTGCCAGTTTTAACCAATATATTTATAGAAACGCCTTGCTGTATGTCAAAAACGTTTTCATCTTTACTGCCGTCAGGAGAAGTTTCTTGTTTATTGGAATTGCCATGCAAGTCAATATAGTCAATCCACAATAAAACTGGAACAACCCATATCGTAAAACAGTTTAGGTAGATTATTCTGCATCCACCCTTGGCGCAGAAACTTAGCCTGTGCCCATTTTTTCTCAATAGGATTCAGATCAGGACTGTAGGGTGGCAGCCATAAAATACGATGGCCGTGCCTGTTCAGTAGTTTTTGAATACGTTTGTTTTTATGAAACCGAGCATTATCCATCACAATCACGCATTTAGTTTTGAGACTTGGAATTAGTGTGTATTTGCACCAGTCATAGAATATGGTGCTGTTAATGTTCTGCTCGAAGTAATCTATGGCAAACAGCATCTTTTCATACAGAGCACCGATAACATTCGTACGCTTTTTTGCTTGCCAATTGTAGCTATCGATACAAGGTTTACCAACCGGTGCATAGCCATGAGAACGAATGGTCTCGTGCTCAAAGCCGCTTTCATCCATATAGACAATGGGATAGCCTTGCTGTGTAAAGCGATCAAGCTTACTTAGATATATCGCTCTTTTTATCGGACATGCTTTTGGATGCTCTAAGGTCTTTTTTTTGAGTGATACTCAACCGTTTTAATGCAGCTTCTATACCTGATTTACTACAGCCTAAACGCCGTGCTCGCTCATACATATAATCGTCTGGATGCTGCTCAACATCTTTCAATAAGGCTTCATTTGATATTTTAGTCGGTGCTTTATTTCTGGTAGTTTTAGGAACTAAGCTCTGCTGCCAGCTGTGGATCGAGCTTGTGCTAAGCTGGTAAAAAACAGCGGCTTCTCGAATGGTCATGCCGTCTTTAATGCTACGCAGTACTTGCTTGCGAAAGTCGATTGAATAGGTCATCGTTTATTTCATTAAATGAATGAGTTATGAATATTGTATCGGTTTTATTTAAGGTTAACTATAGTAAAAATTTTATCGTAAGTATTTAACAGTTGCCAGCGCATACCGCGAAAGGTTGGGTTGCCCAAAAAGCCATGCGGATTGATAAAGGCTAAGACACCCTCGCCATTCTTTTCTATAAAATGTTGCCCATAACGCATGAACTTCACATAATCATCATTTATCCATTTTGAATTGCGCTCATTTAATTTTTCAATACCACCTGGCTCTTTTTTATAATCTTTCATAAGGGACATGATCCAGTCACCCTTATTAGTACTCTCTCCGCTATACGGTGGATTGCCCATGACAACCATCACTGGCGCATCACGTTTGACCGCATTAGCTTCGTTCGCCTCAGCAGACAGCCAGCCAGCAAATAGCGTCCCTGTATCGGGATTATGTTCTTCTAGTGAGTTGGTAAGATAGACTTGCATACGCTTAGGTTTAATCGGCTGATAGCCTGTATCGGTCAATAGCATATCGAGCTTGAGGTGTGCCATTGCATAGCTTGCCATCAGTAGTTCAAAGCCGTGTAAGCGCGGCAATAGATCTTGCTCGACATAACTGCTCCACATGCCGCCCATATTCTCAAACTGATCATGGAAAATATGCTGAATAATGGCGGCAAGGAATGTGCCCGTGCCAGTTGCAGGATCAAGGATTTGTACCTTATGCACCAACTCTTTAACCATCTTATAGCCTGTTCTAGTACGACTATCAGGGGTTTGTGTCTGTTTTTCTATCTCAATCTTACTGGTATCAGCGATACCCTCGGGTAAATCAAATTCAGACTTCAATATATCGTCCACAGCACGCACGATAAACTTTACCACTGGCTCAGGCGTGTACCAAACACCGCGCTGCTTACGAAGCTTGGGATTGTATTCCGCCAAAAAGGTTTCGTAAAAGTGAATAATCGGGTCTTGGGTTTGCGTGGTCTTACCGAAGTTTTTTAGGATAGCTGCGACATCAGTGGCGCGGAATACATCCGCTAAGTTATCGACAGTGGTTTTGATACGGTCATCAATGTCGACACCAGCAACATGAGAGAATAGTTTTCGTAAAAACGGATTGGTCTTAGGAATGCGCTCCGCTGCTTCTTGACGGCTAAAAGTATCTAAGGTGTCATCATGCAGACGAGCGGCAAACATGCCATAAGCGAGCGTTTGCGCGTAAATATCGGCAAAGTCACTGGGGGTTAAGTCATGGATAAGTACGCCCTTAAAAGTCTCAAACTGGGCACGTAGGTCTGAATTATCGTCTGAATTTTCATCGCTGATTAGTGCCTGATAAAGCGTATGTTCAAGTAATCGCGCTTTACCCGCCATCAAGACTGCAAGACGTTGAGCAGATTTAATCGTTTGTCCGACATACACGCAGAAATCACGCAGTAACTCCGCTAAACGATTGAACTCGCTATCATGTGGCTGTACTACGCCTTCAACTAACTCACCAACGCATACTTCATGGATAAATTCACCACCAACGTAAAACTGAAACCTTAGATAGTCCGTAATGATTAGATTATCAAGTGCGGCCTTATAGCGGTCAAACTGCTCTTTATACAGTTTTGAACCTAAGTCTTTACCGACGTCTTTGGCTTCAATAAAGCCAATGGGAATATCTTTTTTGCTGATCAAAAAGTCAGGGTTACCGCAGTCCGTTACTTGGCTTGGCTCATTGGTCACTATTACATCAGGTACTAAAGCATTAATTAAAAATTCTAGGTGTATGCGGAAAGTATGTTCTGAACTGTGACCTAACTTAATTCTTGAGGCTACTTTATTGACGTAATCGCTAACGTGTTGATGATTGCTATCTGACATAGATATCCCTAAGTGGTATTGATGAATAAATGGGCTGGATTATAAAATTTAAAATAAGGTATGAAAGTTGTGAGGGTTCGCCTATAGGGTGAGGGTGCTATATCAATATAACGTCACTGTTTGGCATCTTAGCGATAATGCTTACCTCACCACCTAACGCTCTAACATAGTTTTGCAAAGTCGATAGCTGAATGTCTTTACCGCTTTCTACCTTTGATATACTGGCTTGTGACACACCCATAATGACCGCAAGCTCAGTCTGCTTTAGCTGTTTGCTTTTGCGTATTTTGGCAAGCTCAATAGACTGGCTTAATATCTTAGATTTATTGTTGATCGCTTGTTGTCTATCGGCTGGCAAGACTGCTACATAATCATTTAGTGCGCTAAAATGTGTCATAGATTAGACCTCGATTTTTATATACCCTCATAATACAACAATACAGTTATATTTTGTCGGGTTTTGAGCTATTGGCTTTAGCTTACTACTATAAAAAGAAAAGTATCAGCCATGATCAAAGGCAGATGCTAAACGCCTACCTTTGATTATTTTTGTCTGCATCTGCTTTTTTGCTTGGGACACTTGGGACAACGGGACAGCGCCCGTACTTACTGGCTTGTAGCTGTCCCAGCCCTTTTTTAGCCTTTGGGACAGATTAACAAATTGAGCTATTTTGTCCCAGCTGTCCCAGCGGTGTTTTAATGCTTGGGACAGGTTCTAGCCCTTGCTGTGTATGGGTTGTCCCATTTGTCCCAGCTGTCCCAGTGCTTTTATTAGTTTCATAGTTTAATATGTCGCTTTTGACAGCATAAACGCGCGTACGATCTTTTTTGAACGGTAACGATACTTTGCACGTTTTACGGTCATGCTCAGTTACGTTCAATAACTTAGCGTCATCTAACACTTGCAGCACTTTGCTTTTATTAAATGGTGAACAGACCTTATCAAAGATGCTAGTAGTAAAGTAATATTCGTCTGTGTCGTAGTTATGATAGCCTACGCGGTCATTGATTTTAGGGGCAAAGTCTTGATAGGCGCTGCTATGGCACGGCTGAAAACGACTTGATCCAAACTGTTCAATAAATGCCTTGATATGCTCTATGATTTGGCGCTGTTCGTGTTCACCATCACGCCCATAGTTATCAAGCCAATTATCTAAGCATACCCTAACGGCTGTAGTGGCTTGTCCTGCTTGCCAGCCTGTTATATCTGCACTGGTTGCCATTTCACCAGCTGCAGCCACAATAGCGAACCGTTTAGCCACTCTATGCGCTTGCGGTGCTAGCTGTNGNTATATTGGCTCATAAAGTCGCTTACAAGTGCCCTAGCGGTGGCTGTGGTCGCTGCCTTGTCACTGGTGATATGTTCTAGCCATACAATACCAGCCACGCCATAGTAAGCCTGTGATAACTCTTTTATCTTATCGGCTTGTGCTGCGCCCGTGTCTGCCAGTACCAAACTATCAAAGGTCTTTAAACCTTTGCCAGCATCAGCATCTATATGCGCTACTCGCACCTCAATACCTGCATTAGTCTTTTGCCCTGCTTGCGCCATGAAGTTTTGTAGTGACTCCTCGCCATTAGATAAAAAGATAATGCGCCATGTTTTAGTGGTTCGGTTGTGTCCCGTAACAGTGCTACGCCCTTTACCAGTACCATTACCTAACATGTAAATAATTCTGCCTACTGCTTTTGCATCGGAATCACTAATTTCATCGAGTGGTAAAAAACTGTCATTGCATTCACTTGCTGTACCCTCTAATGCGTTATCTGTACTGCGCCATGTCTTAACATACCTGTCAGGCTTGCCCCATACGCTAGCAGCCAATTTAAGTGATAATGACTTACCCATAGTTGACGAGCCTACAATATGAAAACCACCCCCGTCATCATCTAACAGTGCGAGTAATTGACCAGCAAACGCGCAAGCAATAGAGAAAACAAAACGGCTCTGTTCGGCAAGTGGTTTGCATAGCTCATCACGCCATTGTTCTAGTGTGCCTTGCTGGGTTATGGTGCTGTTGATTGCATGGGCAGACTGATAGACGATTAACTGCTTACCATCGCTGCCTATTGCCCTGTCAGGTAATATATATTGCTTATCGTGCCACCCTAGCTTATCCACGCATAACGCCCGTTTGTGAATGGGGTAGTTTTGAATATAAGTATCTAAGTAGCTGCGCTGCTTGGGATTGGTGGTAATGCTTAATCCTTGGCTGGCTAGTTCTCTACGATATTCACGGGCATCACCTTGCAGTAGTGATAATGGCATTGACCATTGATGCAATACACCATCATCATCATGCCATTGTAATAACCGCCCCCATGTACCGCTGCTAGTGTCCCTAGTCTTAGCGATAACCTCAATCGGTGAACAAACAAACGACTTAGATTTATAAGTTATGTTTGCTGGGTCATCAAGGTTATATCTAACGAAAAATAGCCCATCATGGTATAGCTCAAAACGTCCATCACCATCAACCATAGGCGCGTTAAGCTGTGGGGCTTTATCTTTGCGCCATTCGGGATAATAGGCGGTGTCTGCCAGCTGTATGAGTTCGTTATCATCTTTTATAGCGTTGTAGCTCTCACCTGCTTGCAGCTTAGTGACGATATGAGCATCAGTAACCAATGCTTGCGCTTTGATACCTGCTAATAAGTCTAATAAACCCTTATCATCAAGCGTCATAGGTACAGTAACTAACGATCCGCTGCTCCAATGCTGCACCCTCTTTTTAAGGTGTTGATTATTCTTATAAGGGCTGACAATGATTGTTTTACTGTCATCTGCTATGCACTCATAAGCATCAATAGCATAGATTAGATCATCAAACGCTATCACCTCATTAGCCTTGTCAGTGCTACCCATGACGATAGCGCCATAGCCTGTAGGATCAATAACAACGGGCTTGGCTTTGCTGTTTGGTGTGTAGAATACCGCGCCTACAATATCGCCTTGTTTATCGGTCAATCTTAGGGCTATCGTGCCAGTGGTCGGTACTACTTTGTCATCATTTGTAGTAAGATTGTCGGTGACGTTGAGCAAGCTATTAGGCGGTAGTAGGTCATATAGTTTAAGCAATAGCTTATCGTCTGCCAGCCCTTGCCGTGTGGCTGCATTAAAACTATTCAGCAATTCCGTAAAGCCTGTGCTAAACGCACGGGCTTTTTCATGGCTGTCTGTTGGTGTGGTGGTCATCTGTTCCCCCTTGCGTGTGACTGGTTCGGCTTACGCTTGGCTTGATACTTCTTGTAGTAGCTTTTGCGCTTGGCGTGCTTACGGCTTTGCTTTGGTGGGTAGGTTTTCATTCTGCACCTACCTTGCTGTAACCAGTCATTGCTAGGGGTTCGTTAATGATGTCTAGTTGAGTGCGGAGTATGTCCTCCCATGTATTAGTAGCGTCATGTGCCAAACGTGCCATAGACTTGACGGCTTCCCCCTCTATCTTGCCGTAGTAAATAAGCCCTAGCAGATAACCAACATCATGTAAGGCATTGGCTGCCCCGTAAATGTCGCTAGTAATGTGTGATAAACCATGTGACGACATAGTGACGACTATATTGTCATCTGCTTCGGTGGTGTCTATCACTGTGCGCTGATTGGCTTGAACAGTAAACCTACCGTTATATAGGGTTGCAACTGCTTGGCGGTTGGCTGGCGTGTCTTGGAATAATGACGGCTGATAATCGCCTGTTTCTTTGTCGCATGACGGCACAAAGTAACCTTTATCATCGTAGTAGATGTTGCTGCCATCGTGAGTAAGTGCCAATAGGTCACGCTTGCCGTATGGGTCGGCTGTCAGTACAAACGAGGTAAAGCTTAATGATGGGCATAGAACACTGTCACCAGCTTTGAATGTGGCTAGTGTAGGGGTGTTTTGAGTGTTTGAGGTCGTGCGGATTGAATTACCCATGATGGATAGCTCCTTGTAGTTTTTGAGTTAATGCCACGCTATACAGTAAAGATATAGGGTGACGGGTCTTACTCTCGGTTCTACAAGAAACCGCCCTGCATATTCGCCTTACGGCTATTTTATTTTGCAGCGTCAACCCGTCATAGTCGGTTAGCAAGTGACTTGCTATAGATATGAGGGAATGCCCCCTTGATGCGCTTAAATGCGCTCTTAGGGTAGTGCTTGATGGCATAGTGACAGCTTGAGAGGCTGCGCTATTATCAGGCACAAAAAAAGCCAAAAAGTCACGGCTGGCTTGTCCGCTTGTAGGATTTGAGAGGTCTATATAGTAACCGCTGTTATCATTGGTTGCAATTAGCAATAAGCCGCGCTTGCCAGCTTGTGCCCCATACTGGGGCTTTGGATTGGTTCTAGTCTTATCACTCATGGTCTGTTACCTCCTGCTTCGCTGTGGTAAGCATATAATCTAATTCGTCAGTAATGCCCCCTAGTGACTTTGACGCAGCTCTTAGCGCAGTTATGACGGTATTAATAACGCCACCTGATACCGCGCACTCCAATTGCACGGCTTGCAATGCCATTGCTAGATGACTGGTATCAATATCGAGTAGCACTATCTGCTCATTGATACTTTCTAACTGGTCGGCTGATACTGATATTTGATTACTCATTGATTGATACCTCATCTTGTGTGATTAGCTTGCCCATAATGTCCGCACTCATTTTGCTGGCGTGTTCGCTGTGTGCCAGTAGCGCAGAACGTACCGCCACAATCACGCCCTGACTTGCTGGGTCGCTGGTTTCTATCAGGTTCAAGGCATAAGCAAGGCTTTCACAGTCATTCGATATGTCTTGTATGTAATCGTCCACATGACACAGCGTATAAGTATCGACTGCCACTAGGCGCGGTTCTAATATGTCGTTTGACTGTCTCATTTAGCTCACCTCACTGTTAGATAGCTCGCTTTCAAGTAAGGTCTGTTCATCAAGCCAATAGACTGAAAAACGCTTGTCGTTATGGGTGACTATCTCGCTTTGAATTACTAAGCCCTGACTTCTCAAGTCATGTATGCGCTGTGCTAGGCAAGTGATTTGATAGAAGCGGTAAGCGTCCCATGTGGTAATAGTTGCGCCTGTCATTAGATGCGCTCTAACAATCTCTATTTGGGTCTTAGGGGCTTGCTCATTGGTAACGGGTGCGGTTGCTGTAGTATTCATGGCTTACACCTCCTCGCTAGTGGTTGAGGTGTGACTTTCCAGCCACTCGATAACATCAGCATTGCGCCATGCCGTCATAGTAGGGGATAGTTTTACTGGTGCTGGGAAGCGTCCATCGCGTGACCATGCCCATAACGTGCTGCTACCAAACGGTAGGAATGGCAATAGCTGGCTTGCACGGCTCATGCCTTGCGGTGGCAAGTGGGTAGGGGTCGGATTGGTTGGTTCTGTACTGTTAGGGGTGTTATCAGCGAAAGCGATAACGGGACTATCTGCGGTGGTGTGGTCTGTCATGTCAATAACCCTTTACTATGTGCTACTACGGTTTGTAATAGCTTGTAAGGGTCATCTTATGAGGTAGATTGGTATAGCTAAATGCTTATGCCTGTATAGCGCATGGTATGCCTGCATAGCGTGTTGTATGCCTGCATACCACAGTATGATGTTATGAAAAATCGCCTTTGCTGGCTTGGCTTAACCATCGTTTGATAGTGTCATAAGACGGCTTTTTATCTGTTTCNATNTNCTGNTTNATATATTCNGCTGTNTCNGCAAAAGTAGTAAAGTTCTGTTCGTCCATGATCTGTAAGTATTGTTTCTTTTTTTCAGGTCTGGTTTGATTGTGTTTTGACCATCGCTTATTAGCCTTACTTTTATTTCTAGCTGATAGCTCACTTTCAATGTACTCAGACGGGTTAAATCGCTCATTGGTTATCGCTCCTCCATACATCAAGACTGTAGCTTCGTGATGCCAGCAAGCAACATCATAGAGCCCATGCTCAAAAGCTAAGTATGCTAATCCTTTATATAACATTAACCTCAATACTTCTCTTAAGTTGCAACTTAAAAGCCTTTCTTTCTCCTCTACCGTATATTCTTCTAATATACGATTTACTAAAGAGTCATCCTTTATGTAAGGTTCAAATTTGAGAGCTAGATTTTTGAAAGCCGGCATAATAAATTTATTAAGGTAGCACTCACAGTCATAATCACATTCACATTGAGGGTTATCCTCAAGGTTATTGTGTTGTCTATACTCTAGTTCATTTCGTTGTAAGAACATAACTACAACATCTCGCACCCTGCCTAAGAAAGAAAGGTTGTTTTCGGACTGAACCTTATTGCAATCTTCATTAGATAGGATGGTTTTTGCAATCTGACTATCAGTAGGTCTTGATAGACTGAGTTCAAAAGATTTATACATCAACTTATGAGCTCGCTCATCTTCTGTAACATGATACATGTTCACACCTTTACACACCCTTAAATCAAAATAGGTGCAAGGCAGTGCCAGCCTAAAGGTGTGTGAACGGCTGGCTTTCGGGTAATTAGTCCTAGCCTTGCATAGTTGGTGCTAAGTCTTAACTTAGCTTTTGTTCTTTTTGCTTAAAGTCTGCACGGATCAAGTTATCAATCTTGCCAGCATAGGCATCGTCAATGAAGTTTGCCCACTCATTCATCATCTTGGTTCTGTAGGGTAGGTGCTGCGCCCCGTTGTATGCCTTGCTTACTTTGTTCTCTTTCTCGTGTGCCAGTTGTAGCTCTATCGCTTCGTGCATAGCGCCTTGCTCATGTAGGGTAGTGCTGGCAAGTCCACGGAAGCCGTGACCAGTCATGCGCCCTTTATAGCCCATGCGCCATAGGGCAGTGATAAAGGCGTTTTCACTGTATGGCTTACGAGTTGAGGTATTAAAGAAAACATACTTGTCCGAAAGTCCTAGCTGTTTAATCTGCTCTAAGATTGCCATCACTTGAGGGGCAAGCGGTACTAGGTGCGTTCTATCCATTTTCATTTTTTCGGCTGGTATGCGCCATACTTTGGCTTGATAGTCTATCTCGTCCCATTCCATGAAGCGTAACTCTTGTGTCCGCACAAACGTATAGCACAAGAACCAAAAGCCTAGTTTCACCAGTAAGTCACCACCATAGGCATCAATGTCTTGAAGTAGTTTAGGTAACTGCTGGCTAGTCACACGGCTATGATGCTTAACCTTATGCGGTTTTAAGGCTATGGTTAGGTCGTTGGCTGGGTTATGAGTTACTAAGCCCTCACGTATGGCTTGCTTGAATATCTGCCCTGTTTGACGCATTGCACGCCTTGCCATATCGGGTGCGCCCCTCGTTTCGATAGCTTTACCAATGGCTAAAACATCAGGCGCAGTTATGTCATCTATATTTAGGTGGCCGATAAATGGCTTAATATCGCGCTGGTACTGTGAGTAGTCACGGCTATAGGTCTTAGGGGCAATATGGGCTTTGCGGTCGTCATGCCAGCGTTCTGCTATGGCATCAAACGCCTTTGTACCGTCAGTGTCGGCTTGCAAGCGTTTCTTATCGTGCTTAGGATTGATGCCTTGCGCTATCAAGTCTTTTATCTGTTGGTTACGCTGGCGTGCATCAGCTAGGCTCATGGCTGGATATTTGCCAATGGTTAGGCTTTGGCGCTTGGCTGCATACTTATAGTCACTTACCCATACCTTACTGCCTGTACTACGCACCCATAAGCGTAGGTTATTACCGTCACTATATTTGTCAGGTCGGCTAGGTGTGCAAGTATCGGACGGCTTAAGGCGTTTGATTTGGCTATCAGTTAGGGGCATGACGGTATATTCCTATGACGGTATAAAATATACCGCATTTTAACACGGTTTGCCACGGTCTATGACGGTCTATTATGTATGGGGTTATGGCTGGAACGCCCATAAAAAAAGGGCAGACGGTCTATGACGGTCTGCCCTAATATGTTGTTTGGTCGGAACGGCAGGATTTGAACCTGCGACCACTACACCCCCAGTGTAGTGCGCTACCAGACTGCGCTACGCCCCGAGTGACTGACTATTTTACGCAAAATTATGTATATTGCAAGGGCTATTTATATCAGCCAAAATCTACCACATTATTCTGCATATCACAGTTAGTATAACTAGCGAGTAACTCGTCTTAACCCAATAGCTCTTTTAGGATTTGGTTCACTTGCTGCGGGTTAGCACTACCGCGGCTGGCTTTCATGACCTGACCGACCAGACCGTTAAAGGCTTTTTCTTTACCGCCGCGATATTCTTCTACCATCGCTTCATTTTTTGCAATGACGTCTTCGACCATGGCTTTGATAGCGCCCGTGTCAGTTTCTTGCTTGAGACCTTTGTCTTTGATGATCTTATCTGCCGCGTCATCATCATTGCCACCTTCGCGCTCATATAGAGCACTAAAAACTTTCTTGGCCAGTTTGCCAGATAGCGTATCATCTTTAATACGTTTTAGCATACCAGCCAACTGTTTGGCGCTGATAGGAGAGTCGACGATGTCTTTGTCGTCTTTGTTCAGTGCGCCTAGCAAGTCGCCCATGACCCAGTTGCCAGCCATTTTGGCATCTGACTGACCGATTTCAGCCACTACATCTTCGAAGTAATCGGCAAGTTGACGACTACCAGTCAGGATACGTGCATCATATTCTGACAGACCAAGCGCTTCTTCAAAGCGTGCACGGCGAGCGACAGGTAGTTCTGGCATCGCTGCTGTGATCGCATCAACCGTGTGCTGCTCGATACGGACAGGTAGCAGGTCAGGATCAGGGAAGTAGCGATAGTCATTGGCGTCTTCTTTGGTACGCATGACGCGGGTTTCATCTTTTTCAAGATCATAGAGCATNGTCGCTTGCACGACTTTACCACCGTCCTCGATAATATCGATTTGACGNTCGATCTCNCGAGCGATAGCGCGTTCGATTGAACGAAATGAGTTTAGATTTTTTAGCTCAGTACGAGTGCCAAGCTCACC
>FUFK010044652.1_pt1 | contig 97495 bp, 49 predicted proteins | sample 1021851 | NCBI WGS metagenome assembly FUFK01 (sample SAMEA51879418, study PRJEB19060) | metagenome
CCCCAACTAGATTCTGAATATAAATTATTGATCATTCCACTCTGCCCACTCACCATCCGGCAACTTTACCCACCATTGTCCGTCTGAATCTTCCCAGTAACTGTATCCATCTTCACCAGTAGTGACTTCATCTTCAGGAGGTTTGGGCACATTGTTGCTCACTCTCTGTTTTGGTACACTTTTCAGAGATTTTCTCTTTTGAGGTTTTTTTGTCTTTGATTTATTATTATTATTTGAATCAACTATTGTTTGTTGTCTATCATTGAGGTCATCCATCATTAACTCAAATCTATTTGCTGAAATCTGATCTTTCTTTGCAGCCCTTCTAATTTCCCTTTTAACGTCATTGATATCTTCTACGTTATTGACCATAGCAATACTTCTTTCAAGTCTTGAAATAAAGGCATTCTTTCTAACTCTGAAAAACAAGGTAGTTCCTATACCTACAATCGGAATTAAGGCTGCAAACACCAAACCTATAGCATCTAAATCTCCAGAGAGTAATGCCTCAGAAAATTTCTTTTCTTCATCTTCTTGAGTTTGATTTAACAAGTCAAGTAGATATTGATTATCTGCTACTTCATTTCCTTGATTGTTAGGACTTTCAAGTCCATCGATACAACCATCATTGTCTTTGTCATTTGGCCCACCTGAAACCCATCCTGTATAGCCTAGTGGGCAAGCATCGATTTCATCATACATTCCATCGTCATCGTCGTCTAAATCTTCTACATCGTCTTTACAACCATCTGCATCGTAATCAGTTCCTCCTAACCCAGAGGTTGATCTCCATCCTGTTATTCCAGCAGGACAACGATCAGGGACATCAATTACTCCGTCATTATCATCGTCGGAATCTTCTTCAGTATCATGACATCCATCTCCATCGTGATCTGATGTGTTGGTACTAACAAAACTGATAATACTCCGCTTGCAAGTATCTATTTCATCGAGGATGCTATCATTGTCATCGTCTATATCTTCTAAACTATCTAGGCACCCGTCTTCATCGAAATCTTGAGCGATTGTCGATGTCCAGTCTAATATGCCTGTTGGACATAAATCAAATTCGTCAGAAATGCCATCATTATCTGAATCAATATCACAAATATCGCCAATACCATCTAAGTCATGATCTAACTGTTCAGGATTCGCGATCTCAACACAATTGTCAATTAGATTTAGGTCTGAACCGTTTTTATTATCTCCATATCCATCTCCGTCTTGATCAAACCATTGAGATGAGTTGAATGGAAATAAATCGATTAATCCTGACCATCCGTCTTGATCGTAGTCCGAGCATCCAAATACATCCCTAAAGGAAGTACCAGGAAGCAAGATACATCCATCAGGATCTATACCATTCGGATTATCGCCAAAACCATCAGAATCCCGATCTGACCACTGAGTTATTTCATTAGGAAATGCATCTAAGTCATCAGGCCAACTGTCTCCATCTGTGTCAATGCAACCATAAACACCACTGGTCGAATTCCCTCCTATTTCTACACAGCCATCAGGTTTTGTTCCATATTCATTGTCTCCAAACCCATCATCGTCTGTGTCATTCCACTGTGTAGAATCATTTGGAAATGCGTCGTTCGAATTTGGCCAACCATCTCCATCTTCATCGGGGCATCCTAGTGCACCGAATGAAGAATTACCTTCTACATTTGGACATGCATCGGGCGATTCTCCATCGATATTATCTCCATATCCATCTCCATCTTCATCAGACCATTGAGTTGAGTTAGACGGAAAATCATCAATTGAATCAGCAAACCCGTCGGTATCTGAATCTATACATCCAAAAATATTGGATTGATTAGAAGTACCAAAGGTTAGGGGGCAATCGTCAAAATACATTCCCTCAATATCAGTATCCCCGAAACCATCTCCGTCAGCATCAGTCCATTGGTCCGAGTTATTTGGAACAGCATCGCCTGTTTGATTAGTACGTAATCCATTTTCTGGGTTAATATCCCAGTATGCATTATCTCCATACCCGTCGCCGTCGCCGTCCGCCCATTGTAGCGAATCATTTGGAAATCGGTCTGCTCCGTCTTCATAACTCCAATCAGAATCTGGATCAGAAAATCCATCACGGTCAGTATCAAGGCAACCATTACGATCTTGATTAGAGGTACCCGCAAAAATCCTGCAGCCATCAATGTTGTCTGGATATCCATCATTATCGTCATCTAAATCTTCAATAATATCATTGCAACCATCTCCATCCCAATCTGTGGTTGAGTTAGAAATCCAGTTTACTAATTGGAAACACCCGTCATTTGTATCAATTATACCGTCTCGATCAGCGTCAGACTTGTAAATACTGATGAAGGTTCCATTTTCAATATTTCCAGAACTTAAAACCGGGTCACTCATACTACAATTACCAGTGAATCCCCAACAGACTAAACCATTTAGAGCAATATCTCCGTTAATATTAGATTCTAAATCGGTAACAAGTGTGTACCCGCTAGAAGCATTAAACGTGCTGATAGAAAGAAGTCCGAATAAATCAACTTCTGCCAAAAATGCTGAGTTGGTATTAGTTGAGACAGTATTCCCTCCAATTTCTAGAGTACATGAATTAGTATTAGCTCCATGATTTCTGCAGAACGAACCACTAATTATGGTACGTCCTTGTGAAACAGTCACTGCATCAAAATACTCGTTATCAGATGATTGTGTCGCCCAACCTCCTTCCCATGTTTGGGAAGACGTATTGAAAATTCCATAGAAACCATCAGAAGCTCCTCCTCCTGTAAGAACAGTATTTCCAAGTGTGATTGTAGATCCAGTAAATGTACCCACTAATGCTAATCTATTTTCATCTATTACACTCATGGATTTGATGTATTCGCCACTATCTGTTGAATTGATCAATTCAATCCAAGTCCAATCCCCATTATCATCAATGTGGCCTAAAAATGAATCATATCTTGTTGTAATATTAAACTCAAAATCATCTCCAAATGTTGTTGTTCCACAAACTCGGGCGGATTGACAAATAGTTCCCGTAACATAATAGCCGCCGAGAGGTGCCTCAACAATGGTGTCATCCCAGTCAGAATAGTATAAATCAGCATTTGATGGGTTCCGTTCAGCGCCCTCGCTAGAATAGTTGGTAATCCATCTTACACTCCCATCTTGGTTAAGACTGACAATGAATCCATCTGCTGATCCTCTTGAGGTTAAATTCTGACCGGAGGAACCTATTGTTGATTCACAATATTCTGTTAATCCTGAAACGCAATGAATGCCATGAGCAATCGGCCCCCCAACATTGTTTATTGCAATATCATAAATTACAGATGGCTTAGTAGAATTTATGTTCACAAACCAAGAGAGATTACCGTTGTAGTCTGACTTGAAAATCATACCACTACCCTGGGAACTATTGACATTTTGTGTTCCAAATGACATGGAACACCCAGTTGTAGCGCCATGACAGAAATAACCCCCAACATATGCTTCAGATTCAGAAATAGGTGCTACAGCATTTGCTGCGTCTCTATGTTCACTCCCGAAAACGAATTGATTTGACCAAACGCCTGCAGAATTACGGTATATTACCAGTCCATCCTTTTGAAAATCTGTGGTATTAGATACTGAACCATGAGCTATCGAGCAATTAGGCTCAGTTCCGGTTCCCCATGGCGAGCAAACTTGGCCACTAGACCAAAGAGTTTCATTAGGTCCAAATGCTAGTCCGTGCAGATATTCATCGTATAATTGATGAACACCATTACCGAAATCATTGATTTTTATTTCTGCTAAACTCCAGTCATTTATTTGAGGAATTTGAGTTATAGTTTCGTAATTAATTTCTAAATCGTAACTTGTATTCGATACATCTTGTTGAAAACCAAATATTTGGAGAAATATAGTTCCAGGGCGCATGGTTGTGCTGACAGACTCATTATCAGAAGTACTCCAAGATTGATCTATCCTTACTAGGTTCGAATCATATAAACTAGCTTCTATGTCTCCTACAGATGTCGTAAACAAGATTTCAATTTCGATAGTAGAATATTGTGAAATAGAAATATGGAACCAATCATTATCCCCAGGTGTTAAGGCCCCATTGCCTTTTTGATGTATGGATAGATTTTGAAATAATTGTGTACCATTTCCGGTAGATGGTTGTTGAATTGAGGTTGCAGAACTAGACCCTTCATTAGGTTCGAACTGGTCTGGACTTGAGCCAGACCATGTGATGAATGGTTCTTCTAATGGAATTGAATTAATTTGTGAAAACGGAATAGTACCTAGCACAAGTATCAACACTGAAAGTAGTGTCAACTTGTCCCTCATGACCTTGTGAAAAAAATACTGAATATAACTATCACTACATTATGATATATATTTTGCTTAATCATTCCACTCTGACCATTCACCGTCTGACATTTGTACCCACCATTGTCCATTTTCGTCTTCCCAATAACTGTATCCGTCACCACCTGTTGTGATTTCGTCAGCAGGTGGTGCCCAATCTGAGGGGGTCATTTTACTCAATATGGATTCAAATTCTTCTTCTTCAGTAATTTCTACTTCTGAAATAACATCCTCTTCAATTTCTGGCTTTGATTCATGTTTGGTTTTAGGGGGAGTTCTCCGAGGTGGCCCTTTCTCTCTAGATTTTTTAGGGGAAATTTTGTTTTCACCAAGAGTCACTGGGCCACTGATTTCTGCTTGTTTTTCTTTCAATTCATCCATCATTAGTTCATACCTCTGCGAAGAAATTTTCTCTCTTTTCATCGCACGACGAATATTTTTCTTTGCTTGATCGAGATCTTCTAAATCAACAGCAGTCATGATATTTCGTTCTAAACCTCTGATGAATGCGCTCTTTCTAGCTCGAATTAACACTGTTCCAGTAATACTCACAAATGCGAATAGAATTGTAAAAACAAGTCCTATTGCGTCTAAATCGCCTGCAGCCAGTTGTTCGACAAATGTTTCTTCTTCATTATTTTGATTTAACAAATCAAGTAGTAATTGTTCGTCAGCAATTCCTGAACCTTCATCTCCCGGGGACTCAGCCCCATCTACACAGCCATCTTGATTTTGATCATTTGGTCCAGGAAGTCCATCTTGAGTCACGGCTTCCCAATTTGTATATCCGATTGGACACGCATCAAATGCGTCTAATATGCCGTCATTATCATCATCTTCATCCTCGCTTGTTCCATCTCTACATCCATCTGAATCATGGTCTGTTGCAGGAGGTTGAGATCTAGATTCCCAATTTTTGGAACCTTTAGCACAATCATCATCCTGGTCATTCACTTTATCGTTATCATCATCATCATCTTCTAATTCATCATGGCAACCATCTTGATCATAATCTAATTCTCGGTCTGTCGAATTCCATCCGATTTCACCTGTTGGTGAAGAGCATCGATCATCATCATCGTTCAATCCATCATTATCATCATCTTGATCTTCTTCTGAATTATCTAAACAACCATCTGAGTCATAATCTTGAGAAGTTGATGAGGTCCAATCAAGTATTCCTGTCGGGCAGATATCTAACTCATCACTAACACCATCATTGTCAGAATCGCTATCGCAAAGATCTCCAATTCCATCGTTATCATAATCGGATTGTAAGGGGTTGGCTATTTGTACACAATTATCAATTAAATTCGGATCTGAACCGTTGATATTATCTCCATATCCATCCTGATCTTGGTCTAACCATTGTGATGCATTAAATGGGAATGCATCTGTATTCCCTGACCATCCATCGCTATCGAAGTCTGAACATCCTAAGACATCGAGATAAGATGTTCCGGGGATAGTAGGGCATCCATCAGGAGATACTCCATCGGGATTATCTCCATATCCATCATTATCAAAATCAGCCCATTGTGAATATTCATCTGGTAATTTGTCAATGGAATCCGCATACCCGTCACCATCTGAATCTATACAACCTAAGATTCCCCCTAGGGTTGAATTACCAAAAGTCTCGACACAATCGTCTGCATCTGTGCCTTGAGGGCTGTCTCCAAACCCATCCTCATCAGTATCGTTCCATTGTGTGGAATCATTCGGAAATGAATCAATATCGTCTGGCCAATTATCTCCGTCTATGTCTGGGCAACCTAGACTACCATCCATAGTCGATTGACCAGCATCATCTGGACATGCATCTGGACCTGCCCCATCAGGATTATCGCCAAATCCATCTCCATCCCTGTCGGCCCATTGTGTCGAGTTCAATGGGAATAAATCATCTTCATTTGCCCAACCATCTCCATCAGTATCTATACAACCGAATTTACCATTTTGGTTTGATGTTCCAGGAATGGTTGGGCAGTCGTCATACTTCTCTCCTTCGGGATTGTTATCTCCATATGAATCGCCATCCATATCTTCCCATTGTTCCGAATCATTTGGAGAACCATCTCCAGATTGATTGACAAACAAGCCTGTTGTTGGATCTATATCGTAGTAGTGATTATCCCCATACCCATCTCCATCTGAATCGACCCACTGAGAAGGATCAATTGGCATGAAATCTCCTGAATCTGAAAATCCATCACCATCTGAATCGAGACAACCTAGAGTATCTTGGGTGGAATTTCCCCATTCAATTGGGCAATCATCGTTATAATCTAAAATTCCGTCACCATCATCGTCTGTATCTTCATCAATATCCCTACATCCATCTCCATCAAAATCAGTTGATATATTGGAGGTCCATCCTTGAACTCCATTCTCACAAACATCATCTTCATTATATATGCCATCTAAGTCATTGTCTTGAGTGATTGTAACTATTAATGAACTCCTAAATTTTGGAGTAAGTACTGTACCTCCTATTTCCACAATACAATTGTTGTTATGGTCACCGGATACACATAATCTAGTTGCAGCACTTATATCTCCAAATTCATTTGTCTCTAAAGCGTTAATAGGAGACGCGTCGCCAATTGATGAGACAATTGGAAGCAGCCAATCAGCGTTCCCGTTAATGTCCAATTTGGCAATGAATCCAGATTTTGTTAGATTTGATTGATTTAGACCTCCGATTTTTATTTCACAATTCGCATTCATCCAACAACCACTGCCGCCTAAGATGATGCCTCCCTGAGCATCAACATCCACGCTGTGTATGAACGAATCTGCAGTATCTGTGGATGACCATAATCCATCCCAAGTCATCGATGTGTGATTGAAAATTGCCCACCAAGCATCTGATGAGCCATACTGAGTTAGTGTGTGACCAGGGACGGAGAAATCCTGAGAGTAATGGTTGCCCCCCATTATGATTCTGTGCTCATCTACAGCTGCCAATGATTGCAAGTAGTCTATGCCTGAGCCACCTACTTGTTGGGCCCAGATTAAGTCACCGTTCCCTCCGAATTTTGCTAAAAATCCATCACTTCCGTTATCTAATGTTTCGTTGCCGATGTAAAAATTACAATTTGAACTCTGTTCGCAAGAACTCCCACCTACAATAATTCCTCCATCGCTTGTTGCAACAATGCCCTTTTTCTTTAATCTGTAGGTTGATGCTTCTGGTGCATGATCTGTCTCGGAGCTTCCCATTTGTTGTTTCCATTGAATTACTCCAGAAGCTGAAATTTTTACTAACAAAAGGTCATCTACTCCAGTTGAGACATTTGTTCCGAATCCAGGAATTGCTGTTTCACATGTATTTTGACCACTGTTGATACAAAAACTAGTCAAGGCATACAAATCGCCGTTAGGAGCTTCTGCTAGACTGTGTGTAGTATCCCAAAGGGCGCCACCCATAGCGATTGTCCATAGCCAAGTTCCGTTTCTGTCGATTCTTGCAATGAATGCATCATCACCTTCATATGCTTCAACAGATACTCCATTTTTACCAATCGAACAAGACGAAGTAGGAATCATTTGATTTCCCCAGCAAAACCAACCTGAAATTAGCATGTCACCGTTTCTCAGGTACAAAATATCATCAATTCTATCTCCTCCCAAGGAACTGTTTATGATATCAGCAGAGGCTAGGGTGCCATTTCTGTGTACATCTCCCAAAACTGCTGGAGAATATCCGCTGTGTGTTCTACTTCCATTCGCGGCTTCATAATCACAAACCGGCATGTCTCTTGCGACATATTGGGGAGGAAACATGCCACAAAAAGTTCCTCCGAACGACAAATTTCCATCACCATCATAACCTAGCGCGGTTACAGATGTGTTCCAATCTGATTCAATAAGAGAAGTTGTGAAACTGAGATTTTGGGAGTTTGAACTGTATGAAAACATTTGGTCAAATTCCTCAATTCCAAGTGAATTTATCTCATTAGAGTCATGATTTATCATACCTGAAAGTGGCGCAAGAAGCATAAGCAATACTATCAGCATGCCTCGCCTCATGATTAGCGGGATGTTTTCAGACTACATGAACGATTGTACGGATATCACTCTGCAGAACCATTTGTTTGATATGTTTGAAATTTTCATGTCATTACGATGGACCGGAATCTAGACTCATCATTTCGGTTCCTCCCGATCTTCATTGCTATCTTGATGATTTTAGGACCAATGACTGGAATGATTGATGATTCTAATGAGTTTATAGAATTATCAAGTGAACAAAAAAGGGCAAGTCCTCCCGGTGTAGGGAATTCAAATGCTACAATTCTTACAACTACCTACCTCAACGGTAGTCATGCCTACGATCGTCTAATTGTAGGATGTAATCATTCGGGTACATCTTGTGGTTCAATAATTTCTAATGGTACTCTTGTTTTGACAGTCAATTCATTAATTGTAGATAGTGGTGCTTCGATAATTTCTACTGCGCTTTCAAACATGACTCAAGGTTTAGGGACCTCGGTTCAACTTACTTCCAGTTGGCAAGGAAACGGGGCAGGTGGTGCTGGACATTATGGTTCAGGAGGTTCAGGAGGAGGAGTTTCTTCCTCCAATGGTGGTTCCTCTTATGGGTCAGGGCATGAAACTGGGTCACATGGCGGTTCAGTTTCGGATTCAAACGGTAATTTAGTATCCAGCGGAGGAATTGGAGGCGGATATATTGTAATTTCTGCAGATTCAATTGAGATATCTGGAACAGTTTCTGCCTCTGGAAATGATGGTGACCCTGGATACCGCTACAACAACGGTTCAGGTGCTGGGGGCCCAGGTTCAGGAGGAGGTTCAGGTGGTACAGTTGAAATGTGGGCCAATGAAATTATGATTGACGGTCAAGTATTTGCAGAAGGTGGCGATGGAGGAGATGGAGAAGATGGAGATTGCCTTCCTGGTTCTGCTTGTATATTCATGTATGACGGCGGAGATGGTGGAGGTGGTGGCTCCGGAGGTATCATTTCTGTCAGAGCAAATAGTAGTGCTAATCTGAATATTTCAACAAATGCCATTTTATCATCCACGGATGGGTCTGGAGGAAGTGCTGGTGCTCCTTATGGTACTGGAGCAGCAGGTGTAGCTGGAACAAATGGAAGTGCAGGTTCTTCCATCACTGGAACTTGGGCAGGATGGTCTAGTGGAAGTGGAGGAGGAAGTGGCCCAGCATCATCTTCTACACCCGATGCATATGAGCCCAATGATAGCCAATCAAATGCAACTTGGGGAAACGCTTCTATTAGTACCTCAACTGGTCTAAATTCCACTTCATGGTCTGGTTTAACTATTCACAGCACTACTGATACTGATTGGTTTTGTTTTTGGATTAATCAGACAGCGCAATTTTGGTTTAATATTACATTCATCGATGCTAATGGAGATATTGATTTGAGATTATATGACTCTGGTGGAAACCAGATTTCATCCTCTACTGGTGTTTCTAATTCTGAATCAGTTACTCAATATGTTACCTCCTCGGCATTTTATTGTGCAGAAGTTTACGGATATATTGGAGCAATCAATTATTACAACGCAACATTAGAGGTAGAATCAACCACAGTTGCCTCTCAAAATGATGCAGGCTCAGGTCAAGATGCTGGCCAATCAATTTCTACTGGATTGCCACTTAATGGTCCAAATAACGTAACCTATGGAGGATATCTAAATGAGTTATCAGATACAGATGATTATTATTCAATTTATGTCCCTTACAATTCTACTATTAGTGCCACTATGACCCACGCTACTGGTTTAGATTTTGATTTGCGTTTGTATGACCCATCAGGGACGTTGATCTCGACTGCTTCATCATCTGGTGTTCCTGAAAATGTTACTAGTATTGGCACGGTGGTATGGCCTGCTGGAAATTACTCATTAAGAGTAAATGTTTATCCCTTTTCTTCTGTTACAAATATTGGTAATTATTCGTTCAGTTATTGGATTTCTGGAGCATCCTCCTTTGCAGCAGCACCTGGAAACGTTTCAGCAACTCTATTTAGTAATCTGACGTATGGTGAACTAGAATTGAGTAATCTTAGTACAAATTCATCATATACGTATCAATTGGAAATTGCAGCATTAGAGTATCATAGTTCAAATAACTCTTACACTACTCTATCATCCACTTCTTCTATTCTTAATGTTACACAAAGCAATTTCACAATTCCTGTTTCTAGTTCTGGCACGAATTTTACTTTCCCACAACGAGCAGGAACATGGTGTCTATATGGTGGACTTTCACAACCATCTGCAGGCTCAACAAGTTCAGGATTTATTCTAATCAATGAATCATATGATTGCATTGAAGTAAATATGCTGGATTTTGTAGTCTTGAACGAAACCGCAGGTTTTGTTTTAGCTACGAATCTCACAGCCGGAGATTNATATCGTTTTAATTGGACTATGGTCGACATGAACAATTATTCTACTCTCCAAAGTGGTAATATTTCATTTACTCCCACTATTTCAATCAAGACTTCTATAATCCCATGGAATCCTCCTAATTCTGGGACGGAACGATGTATCCTTATGTATCTCGAGAATTCATCAACAAATGCAATTCTTGATTCTGCATTAGACTGTTTCACACCTGAATGGCCTAGAGTAAATATGACGAATGTCACTTATGATCGAAATTCTACAACTAATCAAGTTAGATTTGAATTAACTGATCTAAACATAGGAGAATCATATCAGTGGTCTGCAAGGTTAGAAGCTTGGGCAAATGGAACATATACTAATGTCACTTCATTGAACAATCAAACAATTTATGCATCAAATTCTAACATGAGCAGTCAAATCTGGAATTACACTACTCCCAATGCAAGTGCCTTTTATTGTGCGTACATCACTTTGTCGAATTCAAGCAACCCATTTTTAGATGAGGATGGTCGATGTTTCCAACTATTCTTCGATGATGATTGGGATGGAGTTTGGAATGAGGATGATTTGTGTGCAAACACTACTGCAAATGCGACTGTGGATCTCAATGGTTGTGATGCAACTCAACGAGATTCAGATGGAGACGGATACGTCGATGCATCTGATGCTTTCCCATTCGATTCGACTCAATGGTCAGATGGTGATGGTGATGGGTTTGGTGATAATCCTAGTGGGAATAATTCTGATGCTTTCCCATTCGATTCGACTCAATGGTCAGATGGTGATGGTGATGGATATGGAGATAATCCAAGCGGTAACAACTCTGATGCTTTCCCTACTGACCCGAATGAATGGGAAGATACAGACGGAGATGGTTATGGGGATAATGGAGATTTCATGCTTAACGATCCATCTCAATGGATAGATTCAGATGGAGATGGATACGGGGATAATAGTACAGGAACAGATGGGGATGCATTCCCTGAAGATTCTACTCAGTGGTCTGATCAAGATGGAGATGGCTATGGAGATAATACTCAAGGAACTACTCCTGATGAATTTCCGAATGATCCAAATGAGTGGGTAGATACTGATGGAGATGGGTATGGAGACAATGGAGATTTCATGCCCAACGATCCTTCTCAATGGATAGATTCTGATGGAGACGGTTATGGGGATAACTCCTCAGGAACTAGCCCAGATGTATTCCCTAACGATGGCACCCAGTGGGCTGATTCAGATGGAGATGGTTATGGAGATAATCCGCAGGGTAATCTAGCAGATGCTTTCCCTAATGATTCTTCTCAATGGACTGATGTTGATGGGGATGGATATGGTGATAATCAGACTGGAAATTCTCCAGATAATTGTCCTAATACTCCTGTAAATGCTCGCCCTGTTGATTCTAATGGTTGCCATGAATCTGAACTAGATACAGATGAAGATGGAGTTACAGATGATATTGATATCTGTCCTGAAACCCCTAACAGTGAAACTGCTGATTCTAATGGCTGTTCACCATCTCAGAGGGATACAGATGATGACGGAGTAACTGACGATCTCGATGACTGCCCCCAAACTCCTACCGGAGAATTGGTAAATTCAATTGGTTGTGGACAAAGTCAAATTGATGATGATCTCGATGGAATAATGAATGATCGAGATAATTGTCCATCCACTGATTTTGGTCTTGTAGTAGATGGATATGGTTGTGCTACAAATCAACTAGATACAGATGGAGATGGAGTTACAGATGATATTGATACTTGTATTTCGACAATCCCATCATACAGTGTTGATGAGCAAGGATGTGCTGATTATCAAAAAGATTCTGATGGGGATTCAGTGATGGACGATAAGGACTTATGTGCCAACACTCCTTCAGGTGAGTCAGTAGATGTCAATGGTTGCGGGGATACACAGAAAGATAGCGATAATGATTCTGTTAAAGATGCAGTAGATTCCTGTCCCGGAACTCCAGGAATCGAGGTTGCAGATGCAGATGGTTGTTCTCCTTCCCAGAAAGATTCTGATGTTGATGGCATAAACAATGCAATTGATGAGTGCCCTCAAACTAATTCTGGTTCTTCTGTAAATAATGTTGGTTGTGCAGATTATGAGAGAGATACGGATGGCGATGGAGTCTTAGATATTGATGATTTCACTTGTCCTTCTACTCCAATTAATGAGGTAGCTGATTTGATTGGTTGTGGTCCATCTGAGAGGGATACCGATGGAGATTTAGTAGTTGATGCATCGGATATTTGTCCGAATACAAATCTTGGAGCATCGGTAGATTCCGAAGGATGTTCAGTTAGTCAGAGAGATACAGATGGTGATGGAATCAAAGATGATCAAGATCTTTTCCCGGATGACTCCAATGAATGGGATGATTCGGATGGCGACGGAGTTGGAGATAACTCAGATGCTTATCCTGACGACCCTGCTGCTTCATTAGAAGGCGAGTTGGATAATCCAATTGGTTTGATCATGATTATTTTAGTTGTCACAATTCTCGCTTTAGGTGGAGGAGCCCTTCTATTCATCAGAAATAACAAGGATACTGATGGAGTTGAAACTCTTGTAGCAGCGAGCGAACAATCTGAAATCGATCAAACTTCGATTGTATCTCAACAGTCTTCGATAACTCAGACTCAACCTCAACAATTTGTTGATGAACAAGGGAATCATTGGATTAAACAGCCTGATGGTACAATGCTTTGGTGGAATGGAACTGACTGGCAACAGGTAGATTCTTGATTGGCAATTTCTTTGAACAAGGTTTTACATCGTTCTTGATATGAGCCCCTCACGAGAGACGGTAAAGCGAGTATTGGGTGCAGTAGAAAGTAGCGGAAAGCATTACGGATCTGGATTCCCTATGATTGCGAGTGAGAATGTAATCTCTCCATTGGTTCGTCAAGCTTGTGACAGTGATCTGCATGGACGTTATGCTGAAGGTCTACCAGGTAAGCGATATTACCAAGGTTGTGATGATTTTGATACAATCGAATCGATAGGAATTGATCTTGCCAAGAAAGTCTTCACAGCACCATTTGTTAATATTCAACCAACTTCAGGTACTGTTTCAAACATTGCTGCTCTAAAGGCGTTAGTTAAACCGGGGGACAGTATTACTGCAGTATCTACTGCAGATGGTGGCCACATTTCTCATGCACAGATGGGAGCTGTTGGTCTCAGAGGGCTTGATTTGAATACATATCCTTGGGATGCAGATAGGATGGAACCAGACATAGATGCAGCAGCAGCAATGATCCGTGAGGTTAAACCAAAATTAGCTTTGTTTGGGGCCTCTGTTTTCTTGTTCCCTACTCCTTTGCAAGAACTTGCAGATGCTGCGCACGAAGTTGGTGCGACTGTAATGTATGATGGAGCACATGTTTTGGGTTTGATAGCAGGTGGTGTTTTCCAAGACCCTCTTCGAGAAGGAGCCGATGTAATGACTGGATCGTCTCACAAGACATTTCCAGGCCCTCAAGGCGGTTTTCTAATTTCTAGTAGTGAAGATGAGAAGTTCCATAAGAAATTGAACAATGCTGTTTTCCCTGGAACAAATTCATCATATCATCTTCACCATGTAGCTGGAAAGGTAATCGCTTTGGCTGAATTTGAAGAATTTGGAACTAAATATGCTCAAGACATTGTTGCAAATGCCAAGGTTCTTGCAAGTTCTCTTGCCACAGAAGGGTTTGAAGTCTTAGCCGAAGAGAGAGGATATACAGCAAGTCATCAAGTTCTAACCAGGCATGGCGAAATTGATTCCGGAGCTGGAAGAAAAGCGGCTTCTATTCTGGAAGAAGCAGGTATTATCACCAACATGAATATGCTTCCAGGAGATACCAAGGCTATGTCTCCATCTGGACTACGTCTGGGTGTTCAAGAACTTACTCGACATGGAATGGGTGTTGATGAAATGGAACAAGTGGCAGAATGTTTCCGCCGAGTTCTAATTGATAATGAAGATCCTGGAAAGGTTAAGGAAAGAGTGAACTCGATTCGTTCTGAATTCCAAGAAGTGAAATATTGCTACTAAGGATTCTTTGGATCCCAGTCTTGATAACCGCCTTGATTGTACATGTTAACTTGCTGTTGACTCTCATTTGATGATGGAGGGGGAGGTAGATTTGAATCAGTTTGAATCGGGGGGCTAACAACAGGAGGAGGTGGAGCATCATCGAATAGTAAATTCGTAGGATCTACCCAAACATTCTTTCTTTTATTTCCTCGATTTGGTCTGAGCATGGATACTAAAACCAATGCTATCAGAATTGTAACAAGTATAGCCACAATGACTAACAGTTCATTTGAGAGAGTAATTGATCCAACTCCTGCTTGATTGCTTTCTGTTTGTTCATCATTATTTCCATCATTTTGTTCGATTCCAATGGTAGTGTTCTGATTAAGGGTTGGATCCGAGTTATCTGGCGTTTGGTCGTTGGTTCCATTTCCATCAATAGATTGCCAACATCCATCTCCATCTTCATCTGTCATCGTCTCGCGATCGACCTCTTGATTAGGACAGGAATCAGATGTATCTGAAACTCCATCTCTATCTGAATCGATTCCTTCTGATTCATCTTTACATCCGTCTCCATCACTATCCAAAACTTTGCCTGAGGTCCATCCTGTTTCACCTAATGGGCAGAAATCATCTCCATCTAGAATACCATCTCCATCATCGTCCATGTCCTCAAGAGAATCACGGCAACCATCCCCATCGTGATCAGTCATTGAATTAGAATTAAAAATCACTCCAGTAGGACAGAAATCATCTGAATTTTGAATTCCATCGTTATCCTTATCTGAATCCTCATCAATGTCTCTACAACCATCTCTATCATGGTCTGTGACCTCCGTTGATGTCCATCCAAGAGAACCCTTTGGACATTGATCTGCGACACTATCTACAGCATCATTATCATCATCCCTATCTTCTCCATTCAGATTGCTATCTAGACATCCATCACCGTCGTAATCGGTTTCTTTGGATGATATCATTCCTACTTGACCCATAGGACATGCATCTAAGGATTCTAAAACTGGGTAGTCATTTAGGCCATCATTGTCTCTATCAAAATCTTCATCAGATCTATCTTTACATCCATCTCCATCGTGATCGGTTACTTCACCAATTCCTGGAATAAAGTTGGATAGCCAATCTAATGTACCCATTTTACATCGATCATCTGAATCAATGACTCCGTCGTTATCTGAGTCCTGCTCTTCCGGGTATCCATCTCTACATCCATCATTGTCATAATCATCACCGTCCCATCCAATTTCCCATTCAGAGTATCCAGACTCCAAGTATAAGTGATCACCAGTGTTAGTTTCCGGATCGCATCTATCGTTGAAATCGGTAACTCTATCATTATCGTCATTATCATCTTCAGAGGAATCCTTACATCCATCATTATCGAAATCTGTAGATTTTGTCGATGTCCAACCGATTTCACCCTCTGGACAGTCATCGTATTGATCGACGATTGAGTCATTATCATTATCGTCGTCGCATAAGTCTCCTATTCCGTCATTATCATAATCAGATTGGTCTATGTTTTCATTTTCATTACAATTGTCATCCTTGTCCGGAATTCCATCTCCATCAGTATCCGGATAGTACTTGCTTATCCACGCATCATGATTTCCGCCATGGAGAGTTAATTGATTGAATAAATTGAGGGTCCCATCTATACTTCCAACTTGATACATAGTTCCGTTATCGTCAACATGTATCCCATTTACACGTAAATCGGTTCCATCATCATCTTCAGGGTCACTATCCCATGATATTGACCTGCTTCCATCAGCTGAAACTGTCTCTATTTCTTCTTTCATTACAACGTAAATTTTACCCTCAGGTCCCACGGAAAGCCCACCCTCGTTCTTGTCATGATTATAGCAACACATTGCTAAGTCTCTTATCCACTGTTCGTCTCCAGTTGAATTGAATTGAGCAACAAATTCTCTTCTTCCTGATGTTGTAGGGTAATCCCCAAAAAGGAACGCTCCCCCATCTCTGTAGCCTCTCAATACAATTTCTCCGTTAGGGCCAATTTCTAGTTCGTGGCCGTATTCATTGTTATCTCCACCCCAGATTTCACCCCATTCTACATAGGCTCTATCATCAATTTTTATTCCAAAAATATTCCAACTACTTCCTGTTTGTTGGCTACATATCCTAGTGCTATCTAATTCAATACATCCTTGATCACTATTTGAGCGGTGAATCCCTAAGAGATAGATATTTGATGATGAATCAACTTCCACGTCATTTAGCTCATTTCTGTAATTATTGTCGCAATATAATTCCCCTTGGGCACGATATCCTTCAATTTCCTTCGACCATCTGTGGGTGCCATCATTTTCGAATCTAACTATGAAACTACTTTCCATATAATTTCCACAATGTCCTCTGAATTTCTGTTCATCATCAACTTGGAACCAATCATTAGAGGTTCCTTCCCAAACTCCCACAACATATACATCTCCGTTGCTTGGATCTACACCGACTCCATTGGCATAAGAATCATCATTTCCTTCTCGTCCAAATTGATGGGCCCATTCCCATTCTCCATCTGAATCGACTTGAGCGACATATCCTCTCCATCTATTCTCATTTACAGAAGACTGTAGACTATCAATTTCTGTTCCATCACCGAATACCAATTCATATCTGTAATATCCGGTAATTACTAGTCCATCGGAAGGAGTAATATCTATGTCATTTGCTACTTGTTGCCCACTACCACAATTTCGTTCATTAGAAATTGATTGTGACCATAAATGGTCTCCATTTGAAGAGTATTTCGTAATGAAAATTTCATTGCATGAATCACTTCCTTGTAACGAAGAATGAGAATTATCCATTGATTCAATACGGAAATTACAATCATCTTGTCCGCCTTCACAATATGACCCTACAACGTAAATTGAACCATCAGATGCAGTAGTTACATGACTTGCATCGTCATACCTATCGCTTCCCAGTCCATTAATCCAAGATTGATCTGAAACATTGTCGTTTGCTACTTGTCCAGAAACTTGAGAAATGGAGGCCAATGGAAATAATAGAAAAATTAGTGAGATGATAATAGCATGTCTCATAATTTCTCTACGCTCTATGAATTGTTTATGAAAGTCTTCCCGTAAATCATCATAAGTTTTGATGGTTGGAAATAATTTTTTTCCTAAATCCAAATATCATTTTCTGCTGTAAGTTCATCTTCCGAGTCTCCAGTATTGATTACTCCTCTCGGCTCAATTAACATAACTTTACATTCATTCTTAGCCTTTGGTTTATGTCTAACCCCCTTAGGAACAACACACATTTCTCCAGTGCTTAGCGAAATTGTATGATCCTCAAATTCTATATCCATCTCTCCTTCGATAACTAAGAATAATTCGTCAGTATCTTTATGATCGTGCCAGATAAATTCACCTTGAATTTTAACTAATTTGATTTGATAATCGTTTAATTCTTCGACAATTTTTGGTGTCCAGTGTTCTGAGAAAAGAGAGAGTTTTTGTTGCAGATTGATTTTTTCCATGTAATGCGTAATAGTCATCCTTTCTTGGTATTTCTGCAAAATTATTCTGATTCTACATTTGATTGTCTTTTTCTTGTTAAGAAACGAATAACATTTTCAATTGACCAAATAAAGTTGAATTTTTCATGAATTATTCCAAACACTAACCATATACCCATGTGTAACAAAGTTATTACAAATGCCTCAATCAATGAAACCTCTGGGATGTATTCGATAATTTGTCCTAATAGAGCAAAATGAAGGAGATATATCGTTAATGATAATCTGCCAGAAGATGCGAGCAGGGAATTAAATTTCGTCCACCATTTTCCTTCCAATCTGAAGATATCCCATAGAAAAATTGTCCAAGATGCTGAAACAATCACGAACCAATGATTTGCAGGGAAGAATGTCAGAACTCCTTCTCCCATTGTTTCAGCCCAATTCATTTCCTCAGTAATTGAAATTGCAAGCGTTGCTAACAGGGTGCTAAACGCTAACGATCCACTTCGCAACAAGTGAGGACTCCATTTTTCATTAATTTTATTTCCATCTAGATTGCTTCCGATGAAGTAAAATGCAATCCAAGGAAGAATGGGGTATGTGCCACTGATAAATGCTAACTGGAACCAATGAAGTATAGATTTTACATGAATCATTGAATCCCAATTTGGACCAGGGCTTAGACTTGGAAAATTTCCAACAAAAAGTATTGTGAATAATACAATAAATACAGATTTGTAGTATCCAGAATTCCCCTTTATCAATTTTTTAAAATATTCATCTAGACCTGAAATTAATGGTATGAGGATAATACATAATCCTAGAAGGGTCAATATTCCAGGAGAATTCCAATTATACCGTTGCGGAAGTAGTATTCCTATAATGAATTGAAGAGAGATTAAAACGACTCCTCTTACTAATATCCAATTTACGATATTTTCTCCTCTTTCTTTCCTCTTCCTAAGGCCTGTATGTAGCCCCCATCCAGAAATGGTGACAAACATTGGAGCTGCCATGCCTCCGATTGCTGCAGAAATAAATGCAAGTGGATGATTCGTTGATACGGGAGCAGGAAGAAGAGCAGCCGTATGGACTTGAACCATGCACAGAATCGCAAATCCTCTCATTGAATCTATATGATTCAACCTAAGTGACATAACCTTACCTAATCCATTCTTTAATCCTACTTTCAGGTTCAAAATCTGTATCAATAATTTGGATTGATTTTCTTATTCTATCAATCATTAATTCTTCCAGTTCTCCTCTATGATGAACAGTAATCCAAATTTCACCTTCATCGATGTTTTCGCCTAATTCAACTTCTAGTAGGAAACCAACAGCGTGGTCGATTATATCTCCTATCTTTTTTCTTCCTGCTCCTAACTCCAATGCAACTAATGCTAATTCCATTGCGTCTATATCTGAAACTATACCTGTGGAAGAACTTCTTATTTCAGTTGTACTTAGTTTGGAGTCTAACAAACCTAATGCTAGACATAGGCTATGTTCTGAGTCAAAAACGGATACGTCGACTCCTTGAGATGTAGCCATTTCGATGAAATATTGGAGAGCAGATCCATCATGTAATGAATCTTGAATTTTTACAAATCCAAGTTCCGCGTTTTCTACTATGCCAGTAGCATGTAGTAATTCGCCACCCTGAGAACAGATTAGTTCTTCTAAATCCCATGGTCCATTCCCTCTCATTGTTTCAATAGATTCTAGAATCTCAAGTGAATTTCCAATTGCACATCCAATTGGATGATCCATTGTGGTCAAAACAGCAGATGTTGTTATCCCACATCGATTAGATGCGTCAACCATGGACTTAGCTAACTCTTTAGCATCATCTTTGTTTTTCATGAATGCAGCCTTTCCATATTTCACATCTAAAACCAAGGCCTGCAACGATTCAGCTGCTTTTTTCGAAACAATACTACTTGTGATAAGGGGTATACTCGCTACAGTCCCCGTTACATCTCGAATAGCATACATCCTCCTATCTGCTGGAGCTAAATCATCAGTTTGTCCAACCATTGAGACTCCTACATCTGAGACTTGATCAAGAACATCTTCGATTGATAATTGGACATTGAATCCAGGTAGGCTTTCTAATTTATCCAGTGTACCTCCAGTGTGTCCCAGGCCTCTTCCAGAAATCATTGGAACCTTTAGCCCACATGCGGCTAAGGCCGGAGCTAATGGAATTGATACCTTGTCTCCCACTCCTCCAGTGCTATGTTTGTCAACAACAAGATGTTTCCATTCTTCCGGCCATTCCAAACATCGACCACTGTATCTCATCGAGTCGGTGAGTATTGCAGTTTGTTTAGGTCCAATTCCATATTCAAAAATAGATCTTAATACTTGTTCTATTTGGAAATCATCCCACCTAATTTCTTCATTTTCAGAAATTATCTTTTCAACAAATTTTTGGATGTTTTTGGAGTCGACTGAACCATTTTGGATACTTGCTGCCAATGATTCAGGCGTCATCTTCTCACTCGCTGAACTCTTGTTCGTATTTCGCTTGGAGTTCTTCCATTGTCCATCCTTCATTTAGATGAGATTGAACAAATTCATGGGTCCATTTTTCAAATTCAAACCCATCTAATTTTGGTGCTCCAAATACCCCATCGTCTTTACCAATAGTAGCATCTCTTGCTTCGTTGCTTCCAGGACCGACACTTGTTCCATCTAAAATTACTGCTCCAGTGGATATTTCAGATGATTCTGATTGTGTTTCTGTTTCTGAGAAAACATATCCTGTATCATCTTCAAGAACTTCATCAATGAATCCTTCATCATCTTTTAGCATGGTCAAAGCAAGAGCAATTCCTAATGTTATTCCCGATATGATAACTAATCCAAGAAGTACTTTTGCGGCTGTAGAATCTAACGGATCTTCTCTCAACCCTAAAACTCCTCCTGGATCGTTATCATCAGAATCATCAGTTGTTGAATCTCCATTTTCACCATTGTTAATTNGCGTAGATGGTGAAGTCTGAGTACAACCAAATTCAATTGAATCATCGTATCCATCTTCATCTGCATCTGCTTTATTCATCGCATCTGTTGGACTAACGCCCCGTTCAATTGCAAGAGATAATTCTGCTGAATCTTCTATGCAATCTCCATCTGTGTCCTTGGAAAATGGATCTCCATCATATTTTGATTCTTGGAGATTAGATAATCCATCTCCGTCCCAATCTTGAGATTGTTCAGCTAATGGACTTCCAGGTACTAAAGATGAGGTTCTGTTTAGTCCACGTTTTATCTCATACCAATCAGGCATTCCATCACCATCAGTGTCAGTAGTATCATCCATACGGTACCAATCCTGTTCGAATGAAGATTGATAGAAAGAAGCGATAGGAGGTTGATGTAGAATAATTCCCATTTCTCGATTTCTAAGAGCACTGTTACTACCCCAGTTGATACTCGAGACTAGCACTGATTTTCCATCGATAATTACACCTTTGTTGTGTAATTTGGTAACATTGTCTCCACTAGACATCAAAATTGCAGTTGCATCTGCACCTAGTGTACGATTCCAATGGTTGTTTACTAGATTTAGAACATCTCTATCATCGAATTGATCATTTGTATAATATCCATTAAGCAACAATCTAATTGTTACATTTCTTTCTACTGCGGCTTCCTCAAGTGCGGATAAAAGTGGATTTTCCCCATATCCCCAACCCCATCCATCTTGGAGATATTGAATTGAGAGATCAATTGATGAGTCAGCAGAATCAATCATATTTACAAGACCTCCTATACAGTCATCGGGACAAGTGAGTAATTGCCCAGTGAAAGGTCCGCTGTAAGTTACTTCTTCATCTGAGGGTCGTTCAGTCAATTCAACAAGGTTGAGATTATCAGCCGGAGTAATCCAGTTAGATGGAGTACCGAGATTAGAATCTGTAGGATTAAATTCTTCAATGTGTAAGTGACTAGTATTCTCATCCCACAACATTCTACTCAACACTAATTCAGCAGTTTCGGTATCATCGATAAATACGGACCAATCTCTATTTCCATACCCATCATCAGGGAAGCTACTACTTTTCCAATTCCCACTTGACATCCAAACAGATGATTGATCTCTGACAGCTACCTTCGAGTGGATGTATCGATACGGTCCTTCTGGCGAAGATGCAGAAGGAGGGTCAACCATCCATAATACTGTGGCCCCTGCGTTATGAAGGTCAGAAGCAATCCCTCTACTGGTCCTCATATCATCCCATGAACTGTATACTCCTCCTTCAAGAAGTACAGTTACTTGAACTCCTCTTTCGATTGCATTTTGAAGAGCCTTTGAAAGTTCAGGACTTGTAAATTCGTAAAGGTGTACATGGATTTCAGATTCAGCATCATTTATCCAGTTGACTAGATCAATTAGCGCGTAACCCGGAGAAATAGATGTAGTGATATTTCCTACTCCTGAGAATCCTCCACCATCACAAAAGAGAGACGCCCCCATTCTCAACCATCGTATTTCCCAATCAGCAGCAGAATCGGTATCTGGCATCTCCGAACATCCGTCTCCTCTCATCAAGATTAATCCAGTTGTATCTGCGCTTTCAGGAGCGGTAATTGATGAACCTGTCCATCCAGTTACCATCGGTTCTCCTTCTCCATAAACGAGAGTATCTACGACAGTTCCATCAGGAGCAACAAGTTGGAACGAACCTCCATTGTTTGGTAACCAAGGCATGTTATACATGACATCACTTCCACTGTAGGCGTTAATTCCCGCATCTTCGAGCAAGTGACTTGGATCAGAAGTGATTATCGCAGATTCATTCGGAGCAAGAATTAACCTACGGAATGTATCATTCCAAGGGTCTGCCTCATTTCGATGTCTGCTAATATTCCATCCAGCAAGATCGATTGTCTGACTTCCTACATTTCTTATTTCAAACCAGTCATGTCCTCTAGTATCTACTTCTCCAAACATAATTCTGCTAAATTTAATTGATAAAGACCCGTCCCATTCCTCAGGCACTGGATTTTCTATACCTGGTGATGGACTCAAGGTCGGCCTCCATCCGAATCTAGGTTCAATAGAAACACACGATTCAGATGAAATCCAGTACACACTTTGTATCATAGTTCCATCTGGATTCATTAGTCTAATTGTATCTCCAAAGTTATCCATAAATGCTTCTTCAGGCCTTAGAACTGCATGTTCTCCTGGGAGTAAAGTCATTGATGTACGATTCCATAATTGGTCTCCTGTAACCAACATCCCGCTTCCATCTTCATCTAAAACGTGCCATCGGCTTAGATTAATTGGAGCACTTCCATTGTTCTTTACTTCAATCCATTCCCCCAAAATTCCAACTGAATCAGAACCTGAAAGACCACATTGTGGCATTATTTCGGTAATAATTAGGTCAGAAATTCCAGCATATGGGTTATCAAAAGTTGGATTTTCTTGTCCAGGAGATGCTGACGGACCGTATATCCAAGATGATGGAGAATTATTTGCGACCATTACTGCCCCAGGTAGTGCCGTATTGTAGACTATTGAGTGAATTGGATTTCCTAGACCATCGTTGATAACAATCGATCCCCCATTGTTGGATAGCCAAAATGAACTCGGATCATCTGCTCTAATTACTACATACTCTCCAGAATCAAAGCTCAAGTCAGTAGTTGTAGAATCATTTAGAGGCAAAGTACTCCCACTAGTTATCGACCAACCAAGAAGGTCAACACTTGAAGTCCCATTGTTCATTATTTCTATGAATTCTCCAGTGCCTTGTAGTGTTTCAGAGGTATCATTACCATACGGATTAGGGAGAATTTCTGTAATTATTATGTCTTGAGGTCCAGGAGATCCGTCCTCTCCTGTTTGATCAGGATTAGCAGCAGCAGGTGTAGGTGAACTGGATAGAGTCCATCCATTAACCGGGTCTCCTGCAAATGGAGTTAATGTTCTACCTGATTGAATAGAAGTTTGCCAAGTCAATGTTTGAACTACGTCTCCAGAAGGGTCGATAAGAGAAATAGTATCCCCAACTGTTCTGATGATTTCTACTCCTGTTCCATTTAATTCTATTACCCCATAATTTCCGGGACCAATTCCTTGAGGACTATTAATCGAGCAGGAACAATCAACCAGAGATTCAGTAAGGTCAATGTGTCCTCCAGTTCCAGTGATAATTCCAAACCCTGACAGACCAACTCCAGTGGTTTCGTCAGAGTCAACTGTAACCTCTATCCATTCTCCATTAGGATAAGGAGCATTATTTTGTGTTGCATTAACCATGATTTCGTTAATTGCTAATGTACTACTTCCATTGACTGCAGTAGCATCTTGTTGTCCAGGAGTTGGGAAAAGTGCGTCTTGCCAAGAGAGACCATCAGTAGATCGTACAATTGAATGTCCAGGTCTAGTTTGAGGATATGCCAGTTCATCAGTGATTGAACCGTTGGGCAGATACACGACTAGATTATCTCCACCATTATTCAAGAAACCAATCTGTCCCGACGCATTGACTGCAATAATTCTTCGTTCACCTGGTTGAATATGGCTTGATGTAGGCGAGTTACTATTGTATCCAATTAGATGATTTTCGTTTAGAGAAATATTGTTACTGGAACCATCTCTGACATAGTATCCTAAGAGATCGATGGTCTGAGATCCTGTATTTTCTAATTCAATCCATTCTCCACCTGGCCAAGTAGCAGTATCAGAAGAAAAGAATGGGTCTGCTAGAACTTCTCGAACTCTAATCCCTGAATCATAGTATGTTATTTGATTCCCTCCGGCACTTGCACTACCAGGAGTCAAAGAAGATGCTTCAATCCAGTCAGAGGTAGGGTCAGATGGATTTTCAATTAATGATACTCCTTCAGTAGATCGAGTTGTCCAAGTGACAGAGTGAACTGTTGTTCCACTTGGAGTTTTAAGGGTAACAATTCCGTTTGTATTTATCAAACAAAGACCACATGATCCTCCGTTACCATTTCTAGCCAATACCATATAATCACCACCTGGTAAGTTCAGATCTGTTGCTCCTGATGGATACACTACGTATGATGTAGTCATAGGCAGAGCACGACTATTGTGATCTTGAATAGTCCATGTTGAAAGATCCACATTAGATGTGCCAGAGTTATGAATTTCTACCCATTCTCCACTGGTCCAATCTGAAGGACCTACAGCATCAGTCTCTCCTCCAAAAGCATTCACTAAAACCTCTGAAATACATACATCGCCGATACATGCAGTTGACCTTGAACTAGTCTCTAGATTGTCGTTTTCGAGACTAAGAATATCGTATTCATTGGCAGGTTGCCATGTAGCTAAAGCAGAGGATAAGAAGAGAAATCCAATCATCACGGAAAGAAATCTAGGGCCAAATACCGACGTCATCATTCATTTGAGATTAAATCTAGGTATTGAGGTTGATGCAACAAAATTTTTTCCATTTTTCATATGAAACCGAAACCATCGAGTTGCTGAGCGAAGGTATAGACCATGATTGGGACTAGAATGATTCCCATTCCATGAGACCTTCTAATTCCTATTCTCGGAGGCATAAGACCCATCAAAGTTCCAATCACTAAGACCCCTAATCCAATGAATCCGGTGCTAAACCAGACTAAGGCACTAACGAATACAATTACAGAAATTACCATTGTTCTTAGAGGAATCAATTCGTGTAATTTCAGCATTCCTTTGGATAGTTTAATCATTACAGGGACAGAGAACAGACCTGCAATAATTGTGATTGCAACTAGTCTAACAAAGTCAGATGGAGGTTCAAAAGTTCCCCAAATATCAATTGGATAAATCATATTGAGCGCTAGTGCGGCACCTGAACGTGGTCTTCCAACCATGTATAGGAAACCAAGAACCATCACAGTTACAGCAGTGTTTACAGAAGAAAGAACTGCAATTACTTCTAGATCTTGTGTCGATGTTTTCTCGTTTTCATCAAATGATTCAGATGTATTTTCTGCTATTTTTATTAATTCATCGAAGTCAGTTTCATCGGAATTTTCAAGCTCTCTGGTTTTTGTGACATCCTCTATTTCACCATCGTCAATCGGAACTCCTCCGATTTCTTCCATGAACAGTTTTCTTCGTTCTGCTAACATTTCTTCAGGACTCATGTCTCGATTTGAAGGAGAATATTCGAAATCTGCAGGAATGAAATTAGGATCCCTTAATCTTCCTGCAATATTTCGCATTGACATTACAACAACTGTTGCTTGAGCAGCTGTCATCCCAGGTAAAATCGCCATTACTGAAGAGACTACTGCGGATAGAAAAGTTGGCACAGCCAATGGTTTCATGGGAGGTAAGTCCCAGTTCGGTTCTTGTTTTGGCATTTCAGATGTTGTAACATATATGTCAATTAGATTCGCGATTCCGAATAATCCCGCTAAACTCGGCATTAACAGAGTTGCTGATGGCATTCCAACAGGTGATCTAGCAGGCAATTCAAATACTGCCCAACCGTAGAAACCAGATAACAAGAAGAAACATAACGCTACAAAAATTCCCGCTTTACGCGATGAATTTCCCAATCTTAAGTCAATGGCATTCCACTCACGTTCGTACCTGTAAGCAAAAATTGGGAATGAGACCCGAATAGGCTTAGGTAAAGGTATTCTCATCCATGATGTTGCTTTCTGGAGAATTGAAGGCCATGGTAATCTTGTAGTCTCCGTTAATAGAAGAAAACTTGAGATGCTCAATAAAAGCCATGGGAGTATGTCTCTACTTCCTTCAAACCAATTTAGTCCTGGATTGTCTCCGAAAAGAAGTCTAGCTACAACAAGAAGAGGGATTGCCATGATCATTCCCATTTGAGAACCTCTGGCAGAATATGCTACTCCTTGAGCCGCTTGTCCGGTAACCAACATCCTATGTCCAGGAAGTAATGCTAATGCCATATTATCGTCAGGTGCGCCCACGAGAGCACTCGGAATGTAATTCAGGAATGTATGTACCATCCCACAAGAAACTATCATCCCGGCAATAATATCCAGAGGTAAACCGATTCCGATAGCGATAGGTGTGAGAGATACCGCAATTAATGCCACATTGTTTACGTGAAAACCGGGAATTAGTCCGGTAAATGTGCCTAATATGGCGCCCGCTCCGAAGGCCATGAATAACCAAAATAGGTCATACAGGTACGTTTCTAATAACATTGAATCCCTCTTGGTTATGCCCACGTCTGGCTATGACCTCTGATATCGATACATGTCCATGCACTACTCGTACCACCCATATCATTCTCCAGGATTAATCGACCTCTCCATGTTAGAGTAGGTGCTTCTTCTCCAAATTGGGAAGCTTCAGTGCCGTCGCCAATGATACATATCGTCTGATTTGTTCCTGGTTGTCGAAGTACTTGTCTCGTCCCATTATCAATTTCTTCAATAATTCCGTATAGTTCCACTCGTTTGTTCTCCTCCCATCTCCAATCAGAATATGATTCTCCCCAAGTTAGAGTAACATATCCTGGTACCGAACCTGTAAGGTTGATTTCAGAAGTTCTGATGACTACTCTAGCAGCTTCTACATCCCATACTACTGTTCCAATCATTCTAACTGATTGACCTGCTTCAAGACATTCAGAACGAGCACCAGATAATTCAATTCTAACCTTTACCATCCCTGCAGTCCAAGCAGGATAATCTTGGATATACCCCTTGAGATAGTCCGGACAAATTGGATTCGATATGTATCCTTCAATTGTGTGAGATGAATTCGCAAATCTGAATGGATCCAGCGCGATGTCTTCTAGTGAAGTGATGTTTTCCCTAGGTATCTCCTGTATTGGTTGGTTTCCTAAGTCAATATCCATACAAATAGTTGCTTTTCCATTATCCCACCTTAGTCTCCCTTCCCATTTATCTCTGTATTCATCAATTGGTGGAGAGTCAGTTCCAGAAATGATTGCGCATAAAGCATCATCCGCGGTGGGTCCTCTAAGCATTAATCCTGTTGATTCCGAACGTAGAGTACCGTCAATAGTTACCATTTTTCCTATATCATATGACAATGCCGTCGCGTCAGCCGACCATCTAAGATGCACTGGTCCTGCTTCTTGCTGAACAACTAAATTTGTGGCTTGCGAAAACATTTGGAATCTTAAATTCCTAGAGTCGAATAAAATCCACCCAGTTAAACGAACTTTACTGCCTGCTTCATAGTGTTCTAACACCCTACCCTCCAGTCTAACATAAAGCATATGATCTGCGTTTGAGTATGATGGATTATCTTGGAGATAAAATGATTGTCTGGTGAGATTTGGGGCTAATGCTTTTCCAACATATCCTTCTACAGTTATTGACTCTCCATCAAAAGCCAAAGGGTCTTTTGCCAAATCTGACATGCTTGTCCAAGATGGGGCAACGCTGACTCCTTCTTTTTGATAGACTGCTCCTCTTCCACTAGATTGTAACCATATACTCCCATTCCATTCTACAATCTCTCCTTCAACATATACTATAGATCCTATTTCAGGAAGATTTGTCTCATTGATATATCCATTTTTTACCCATCGAACTTCTGCGACGGTATACCCATCTTCTCTGTCCATAACTTGCATGTCAATTCGATCATCTCCATCTCCATACGGGTCCCTGATCCACGATGTTAGAATTCCTTCAATTTTGACCGTCTCTCTGGGATAGTTTGGGAGGTCTTCAATATCAATAAGATCCGGTTCTCTAACAACGGCGTAAAAGTTCATTGTCATGACCAAAAGTAATGAGGTTAGGAACATCACCCACATGCGAGCCATAGGCTATGGTGAAGGGCGAGACAATTCAACTTACTGTCTTCAAAAAATTACCCANACGATACAAATCACCCGACGTGGCTATTTGTAACTACCTTCTCCGAGGGTCATGAAGTGGAGTCGGATAGCAACCTCCCTGTTGCTAATCCTGATGCTTATGTTACCACTTTCCCAACCTTCATCTATCGCTTTAGAAAGATATAATCAATCAATGTTTGATGAAGAGAATCAAACTACAAATGATATAAATCGTAGCGAATTATTGGCATCTCTTCCAATCTGGTCTATTGGTGATTCTTGGACCTATGCAGTTTCTTTAGATGCGGTTTCTTTGGTCGAAGAAGCCGAAACACTCGACGGAGCGTCTCTGGATATACTCACTGGCACCGCTACAAGAACTATTACTGCTATCTATGAGTCTTCAGTAAACGGTTATTCTCCTGAATATATTGTTTCGACTATTCTAGGGGCATCTGGGACGGGTGTATTTCCTCAAGGTCCCGTAGACATATCGGGTGATTTACTGATTGGCATGNCAGAAGTAATGCGAGTAAGAGTTTCTGATTTGGCAATCGTACATATTTCGAGAGATTTTGATATTGATTTTTCAGCTGGTCCAATACAGTTGGATATGGCAGACGTAATCGAGAACACTTCTTACTTGCCTTCCTACGAATTTTATGATTTTCCTATTCGAGAATCGGATGTTCATTTTCTGTCGCTTGAACGTACTACCTCTTGGGATGGCGATGGTTTAGTTTCTTTTCCCGAAGATCCAGTTGTGAATAATACTGAACGAGAGACTCAGCCTGCGAAAAAGGTCGAATCTTCTCTAGTTTCTTACCCTTGTCCATCCCAATCGATATCTATTGCTGAAAAAGCCTCAGATGGAGTTTTAGTCGAAGAGCACCATTATTGCCCTGATGTCAAAAATGATGTATATTGGTATACTGAAGATGTAGGCTTGAACGGGGTGAAAGGAACATTCAATCTCCTTTCATATTCTGCTGCTGGAACTACCCCTGGCACCCAACTCCCCCCCGAAGTGATTGTGGAATTAGGATCTGATGATATTGGAAAGGAATTGCCACTCAATGTTTCTGTTTCAACAAGATCTTCCGATGGGTCTTCAACATCACGTACAATTCATTTGTACACAATGGATGAGATGATTGAATCTTCGACATCAGATGGTGAATTAGTTTTGTCAATAAATTCTACTACTTTGGAAGACAATACAGTTTCAGTATCTGATTGGTCCAGTCATGCCATTATTGCTTGTATTGGACACGCGCCTTCTACTCTAACTTACACTGCTTGTGGCGCAACTGAAATTACCATTCAAGGTTCAGCGATGGGAAAGGTGATCAGGGAAGAAACAATTTCAGAGATTGTCAATATCATCGGAGATTTCAGTATCTCTACTGAGCAAGCCACGCGGTTGATTCGGCTCTGAATCCCTTCCTTTTTCTCTTATGTTCCTATCCAAATCTACAACTTTCTCCGCAATGTTGTCGATGTAATCAGCTTCTTTCACGATATTATATGCTCGAAAACCGACCCATCCTAATATTGTTGTAAAAGCAATTCCGACTAGTATAAATCCAAAAATTGTCCCAGTTCGGTCATTTCCCGTAATTTGTACATTTCTAGCGTCTTCAAAATTATAAGACCATTCAATGGCTTGTAAAACTAGAGTTACCTTTCCATCTATTCTGGATTCCTGTTGTAGAATATATCCCTCATCATGAACCCATAACTTGTCAGAACGAAGGCCTCCAGTTTCTTCAATTGTAACAACAGTGGTTGATTCCTTAATCTGCGACCCTTCGCCGACATAAATATCCGATTCTTCTCCAGCGGTCCATATTGAATTGACAATCTCACTTATTGTCACTTTTTCGGTTTCATTCCACGGGCCGCCGTTTTCACGTGTTCGAATAGTAGTTGTTGTCTCTGTTTCTTCTTCTACAGTCCATGAGTCTCCTGTTCTGAATTGTTCCGGCCAATCTCCTGAACGAGTAGAATTTGACCAAATTGTTGCCTCTACTTCGACTGAATTTTGTTCATTTCCTACTGTGAAGTTTACAATGAACAGAGTAATTGTTTTGACATCGGTAAATGGAGATATGATCCCAATTCTATCTACTGGTTCCCATGCCTGTCTATCAGTATTTATCTTAACAAAAAGCTGGTCTGACTCAAACAACGTACTCTGATTAGCCCAATTTGCAATTAATTCAATTTCATGGGTTTGGGTAGCTTTAGAACACTCTCCTTCCCATGCAGTTCTAGTGCACTCATCGTTTCCGTTATATTTGGTTGTTAATCGATCATTCCCAATTCGGTCTACTGATTCAGGAGTACTACCGTTCGCTAGATATTGATTCATGGTATCAATTGCAAACGTATCATATCCAACATACACAAAAGTATCACCATCTGTCCATTCTGGAGACATGACTTCAGCATTAGATACGGTAGACGTGAGCAATATAATTAGAGTTGAGATCGCGAAACATCGTATATTTTCTCTCCCTCTCATGTCACTCGCATACCCTATCTCCGCTTGATTCCGTCGCTAATACGCACTGTTTTGCGTTGGTTTCTTGAGTACCTCCTACTACCCGTGGACATGTTACCACTAATGAGGAGCATATCTGGCTTGTTCGCAATTGTTGTGGTGTGTCTTTTCCTAGTTCCTATTTCAACTCCTTTAGCGATAGTTACTGAGGAATCTTCAGTAGATGATTTACCATGGTGGGAAACGACGAACATGGATAAGGATAGGGATCAGATTCATGATGCAGTATGGATGGCTGTTGCGGGAATGAGCGGAGGTGGTTGGGTCGACAGTGATGGTCGTATTGGAGTAATTGTTGATTTTGATCATAGCCCTACAGAAGAAGATGAAGTTTTGTTAGAGTCCTCTATTGATTTCATCGTTCAATGGAGATATCATTTGATTGATTCAATAGCCGGTAAAGTAGCAGTAGATCATCTATATGAGTTAACTGAGATACCAGGAGTAGTATTAGTAGAATTAGATGGACGTCTCGAAGTTCAGATGGAAGATGTGGTCCCGTACCATGGTGTTGATTCCGTGTGGGAGGATACTGGTTACACTGGGACGGGTTCAGTAGTTGCTATTATTGATACAGGAATTGATTCAGATCACGCTGGTTTAGACGATCTTGATGATAACAACGAGACTGATGACCCCAAAGTAATTGCTTTTTACGATCCAGTAAATACTCCTGCTCTAACTAATGGTACTGAGGTTAAGGCCTATGATGACCAAGGACATGGTACACACTGTGCAGGAATTACTGCTGGCACCGGTGCACCAGAAATGGTCCATGTCGGAGTAGCGCCTCAAGCACAATTGGTGGGTGTCAAGGTACTAGATTCTGGCGGTTCTGGTTCCTTTTCCACTGTGATGGCGGGAATGGAGTGGACTGTTGACAAAAAGCATGAATTCAATATACGTGCGGCTAGCATGAGTTTAGGCGGTCCTGGTGCTATTGAATGGACTTCTTCAGAAGAGGAATCTGTCAATCGAATGGGTAACAGAATGATGGCTGAAGGTATTGCTCTTTTCATAGCAGCAGGAAATAGTGCAGGGCCGGGCACAATCGGTACTCCTGGAAGCGCAGAAGATGTCATTACAGTCGGTTCGTTAGATAAAAATGGAGCAATTGCACCATACTCTAGCGAAGGTCCCACTGAAGAGAATCGAGTCAAGCCAAATATTGCTTTTATTGGATCGGACGTGATGGCTCCAGATTTCAACACAGGTACTGGATATACTGCCAAGTCCGGAACTAGTATGGCTACACCCGGTGCTGCCGGACTAGCTGCACTTATGTATCAGGCTAATCCAGATATTTCACCTTTTGATGTTCGTAATATCATGCAAGAGACATCAATTTACCGTCAATGTCACTACATGCTAGCGAATCAACCATGTGCTGAAGATCTTATTCCAAAGAATCGTCAAAATAATGTCTATGGACACGGCGAAACTCGTTCACCCGAATCGGTTGCTGAAGCAGCTAACTATGTCTACGGTCTTGATATGGGGATGAATATCTCCCTCATTTCTGAGCCTACATTAGACAACAAGATACATGTTTCTCCTGGAGAAGGAATTGATTATTCTCTTACTGGTGACCCCGTTGAAGTTCAATGGCGAACATGGGATATGCGAGATACTTGGATGGACCTTGTAGGTCATGATTTGGGCGATGAGGAGGCGACAATAACCCATACGATGTTAGTTGATAGATTACAAGAACTACCTGATGTTGAAATTGAAGGTAATCACACTATCCTGTTACGTTCAATTCGAGGTCCTAATGCCTCAGCAAATATGGTTACTCATATTCATGTAATGGGTTCAGAACCAATTCAAGACGTAGTAGAAGAAACTTCAAGCACAGTATTTGCATTATCTGCAATAATTGTACTAATGTCTACAATTATCGGGGGATTACTCATTATTCTAATGAGAAATTCAAATTACGAAGAAATTCCTTTTGAAGATAATAATGAGGATATTGAAGAAATTGATTTTAAATCTGAATTTGATAACAATATATCCTCTCTCAATGAAAATCCTAAATCTACTGAATTGACTTATTCTACGATGACTGTTCAAGAATTGAAAGCAATTCTATCAGAACGCAATATGCCCACTTCTGGTAGAAAGGCAGAACTTATCCAACGATTACTCGATGAATGAGCCGATTTCATGGAAATAGGAATTAGTAGCATTGTATTGTCATCATTGATGGCAGGCATAGTTGCAATTTTAGCAACCGTTTTCATTGAACGTAGAGGCGGCGCGATTGGTGGAATCATTACTCTTCCAACCACAATTGTCCCTGCAAGCATTGGTATTTGGATCGGAGTTAATGGCGATATCGTTTCATTCACAGCCGCTATGTCTATGGTACCAATTGGTATGTTGTTGAACGTTCTTTTCCTAGGTTCTTGGCGTATTCTCCCTGGATATCTTGAGAACAAATTTCCTGAAAAATATCTTGTAATCGCTGTTGCAATATCCTCAGTAATTTTTTGGTTAGTAACTGCAGTTTTGTCTACTAATATGGTTGAAGAAATTTCTAACTTTATTGATCCAATTTTTATCGGATTTATAGCAATGATATTCGGTTTTACCCTAGGCTATTTTGCAGTTTCAAAGGGGGGTAAAGCCCCATCTGGTTCTAATTCAGTCAGTCTTTTCTCTATCATGATGAGAGGCATAGCTGCTGGTGGTGCAATTGGTTTATCAGTATGGATTGCAGGATTAGGTCTCCCGTTCATCAGCGGAGTTGTTTCCGTTTTCCCTGCTATTTTTCTAACTACTATGGTTTCTTTATGGTTGGCTCAAGGTAGAGCAGTTCCAGTAGGTGCTACTGGCCCAATGATGCTTGGTTCATCCTCAGTCTCGATTTATGCCTTAATCTGTATTCTTCTTTTCCCTATTTTTGGAGTATGGGTTGGAAGTATTGTGTGTTGGATTTTGTCAGTAATTTTCTATAGTGTGCCGATTGGAGTGTGGACATGGCGAACGATTGATGCCTGACATATGTGAAGGATAGTTATGAGCGGGGGGTCAGATGAGGTTGAGGCTAGGGCGGCCGAGGTACGAGTCATCAGAGATCCACTGTATGGTGATATTCGAATATCTGACGATGTTAAATCATTAATCGATACTTCTACGTTCCAGCGTCTTCATCGAATAAAGCAATTATCTACTTGCGATCTGGTTTTCCCAGGAGCCACACATTCTCGTTTTTCTCATTCTTTAGGTGCGTTTCATTTGGCTTCATTGATTGTTGAACGACTGGAGAAATTACATCCAGGTTGGATTTCAGAACTTGATTCAAAGTTAGTTAGATATGCAGCATTATTGCATGATATAGGTCATCCACCTTATTCTCACATGTTAGAAGACCGAACAATTTTCATGACATTCCATGGACACGAATCATGGGGTTGGAAAATTATTGATGATCCGAATAATGATCTTCGCAAAGCCCTTCTACAGATCATAGGAGAATCTGGAATATCTCGATTAAAAGATATTTATGCGGGCAGAGTTCACCCTATTGCATTACATGAAATAGTTAGCAGTCAGTTAGATGTAGATAGACTGGATTATCTGCTAAGAGATCAATATCATTCTGGTGCAGATGTTGGAACTTATGATGTGCAGAGAATTTTCAGATCTTTGAGATTAGATGAAAATGGTTCTATACGATTACATCCGAATGGAGTGCCTGCCGTTGAATCATATTTACTCACAAGATTACACATGTACAAGTTAGTATATTTTCACAAATTAAACATACTTACTTCAGAATATCATCGAAAGGCATTGCGTCGAGCAAGAGAACTTGCTTCATCAGGTAGATTAGAAATTAGCGATGCAATACGGGGAATGCTGCTTTCTTCGGATTTAGACCCCTCAGGATATCTATCGATTGACGATTCGGTTGTATCTTCTGCAATTTCTTCATGGAGGGATTCAGAAGATCAGGAACTTAGATTCTGGGTTGATAGGATATTATCGAGAGATTCATTCCACAAGAGAATTCGGATTCCTGGTCTTACCTCTGAGCATGTTGAAAGATGTATGATTGCGATATCTGCTGAAATATCATCCGCTGGATATGACCCTGTAAGAGACCTTATTTTAGCCCGAGTAGATAATGTTGGATATAGGCCCTACCAAGGTGGAATCCGTCTGGTGAATGGAGAGGACATAGCAGATATTTCTTCTGTTGCAGCTGCAATCACTGAAACGGTCCATGACACTATGGTTTTCGTTCCTTCTAATGTTCGAAATGCATGTGAAGAAGTCATGAAAACTACTCTGAACCTTTGATGCAACAGATTCATGTCTTAATTGGTTCACGGACAGTTAGGACCCGTAGCTCAGTTGGTTAGAGCGCCGCGCTCATAACGCGGTGGTCATCGGTTCAAATCCGGTCGGGTCCACCATCACAGGGGAAAGGAATTCAATAGATGAGGGGGTACGGCTGAACATGAGGCACTTTTGGGTAGTAGTAGGTTGTCTGCTTTTGGCTCCTTGTGTTTCATCCCAAGCTAGCCCACTGCCAACAGTTTCTCTGGAATGTGAATCTGGGCCTCACGAAATGGAAGTTTACCCTGGTTCTGATAGAATGGTGCAAGTAAATTGTATTGTGGCCAATGATTCTATACATACCGAGCAAATTTCCATTTCTTATTCCTCAGAAGGGCTTGCAGTTAGTGGCCCAACTTCTATCACTTTGCCCCCTGGAGAAGAAACAGAATTCCAAGTATCCAGTCGAGGAGATGAAAAAATGGCTCCTCAAACATTTAATGTTTCAGTAAGTGCGAATGTCGATACTTTTAGCGGGGCTCCTTGTGTGACTTGTGAGCCCGATACTGTCGATTTTCTGATAGAAACTGTACAATTTGCAGATTTTTCAGTTTCTGCTAGGACTGGGACGTTACAATTGGATATTGACACCTCGTCAGATGTATCGTTTGATATTCATAACGAAGGTAATGCTGAGGATTCATTCTCAGTGATTATTGAAAATAAAAGTGGCTTAGAGTCCCTTGGTTTTTCGTTTTCTGTGAATGATACGGGTCAACTTTCTTCTGGGGAACGTCTTCCTTATTCTCTGACGGTGTCTGCGTCCTCAGATGTTTCCGAAACAGATGTACAGGTTTCGGTAAAATTTGTATCTGATTTCGATAATTCAATTTTCGAAACATCGGAATTTATTCTTCGTTCGGACGGTGCACCCGATCCTATTATTTCGCTAGGCAGTGATGATACGGCTTTGATATATGGTGGTATTTCAGTCGCTGGTCTTCTAATTACAGTCGTTATCATATTTATCGCTATGAGGTCGATACGTCGTCGTAAAATTGTGACATTTAGCGATGATTTTGAGGATTTCTCAGATTTAGATGACTTTTGATTAATGGTATCTCGAGTCCCACATCTAGGGGCCAACTTCTTAATACGGAGTGCCTACCACAGCGTGTTGGTGATAGCGTGAAGTCAGTCCGTACTGTTTTGGTGTTTATGTTAATCTACGGTCTCAGTATGTGGGCAGGGGCAGCAGGAAATGTAACTGCTCAAGCCTCCCCGAACCCTGATATTGGTATTGTTTGTTCTCCAGCAAACTTCCCAATCGAGGTATTCCCTGGTGCTGCAAGAACCGGTACCACCTATTGTACATTAAACAATCCAACTGCATATTCTGAAAATGTGGCGATTACAGTCACTGCTGGAGGCCTTGCTTATGCTGCCCCAGGTACGGTTACAGTTGGTGCAGGACAAGAAGTAACATTCGAAGTTTCAGTAAGAGGAGACCAAAGAATGGCTGAGGGTCAACGAACGGTTTCGATTACTGCTCGTGTAGACACTGCAACAGGGGTTCCTTGCGGAACTTGTACTCCTAAGACGACTTCTGTTCTTGTTGTCATCAAGCAATTTAGTCGCCTAAGAGTTGAGGCGGATGAACCATTCAAGCAGCTTAGACCAAAAGTTGACTACACATTCAACTTCAAGGTGTACAATGATGGTAACGCATACGATCGATTCAACATCGATGTAGCTAACCGTGAAGATTTAGAAGATGCAGGTTTCCAGATATCTCTTCCTCAGGTTTCCACTGAAATCGAAGCACAGGCCCCCCCTGACAACGTCCGAGTAATCATGCGTACTCCAAAAGTACAGGGTTGGTCTGACATTTACTATCAATTACAATTCCAAGCTACCAGTGATTATTCTGTGAGAACCGAGGGAATTCCAAATTACCAAGTTCAGATGGTAACTATTTACATTAGAGGTATTTACCTTCCTGGATTCGAAATGATTGGTTCTGTTATGATGATTGGACTTGCAGCAGCCGCAATAGCTCGGCGAACCAATATCACTGATGACGAAGATGTAGAAGATGATGGACTCCCTGTTTTACTTCTGTAATTTTTCGACTGTCGGCTGTTTCCTCAATCTTCATAAATCACGTCAGGGATTATCCTAAGGCCAAGGGTTTGATAACCCCTGAGGTAGCAGGTACCATCATGTCAGACGGACTCTTAGACAAGGTCGAGAAAGATGGTTACCAGGACTCTGTGCATCAAGGGGACAATATCGTTAACGACCCTTCGGCGATTATAGACGCGTATGAGAGAGGCCAAAAATCGGCTGGTGGATTATTAGATCGGGTCGAAGAAGACGTAGTTGAAGAGGTACTTACTGCATCCACGGATTCGGGACTCCTCTCACCACGGGACAAATCTGGGTCAGAGGATTCCAGAAAAGAAATAACGATGGGTGATTCACTCAAAATGATTGGATTGGTAATGATTATACCTTATTTCTTGATTATGTGGTTTGATGTATATCTCCCAGGCGAGTTGTCTTCATACCTATGGCTGATAATCATAGCAACTGCGGGGGTTGTTTGGTGGCAGTTGGACATCAAGAATCCATTGGAATCTGGTGGAGTCAAAATGACATCAAGTATTCTAGTTGTAATTGTAACATTCTTGCTAATTCTACCTCCTCTACTCTTAGGAAATGTGTTGGTTGGAACAATGTCATTTGGTGGCTTAGATTATGAAGAGGATGGTTCTGCATTTGAAGTTACAATCCGTCAGAATGGAGGTTCAGGATCCCATGATGCAATTGTTGCAATTACGTATGGTTCCTCTCCTATTTACTCTGCAACTCATTCATTCACTATTGACCAAACTGACGGTTATGGTAAACATGGATCGTTTAGTGTGGATACATCTTCATTCTATTCAGGTAATGCACTTGGAGACTCTGGTAAAGATTACTCAATGACTGTCACAGTAGGTGATTTAGAGTGGGAACGTACCCTTGATGCGAATTTCCTCACCAGAACAATTACCGGTGCAGAAACCGGAGTGAGCAACGTTATGTCGTCTAATTGTGATGATCCAAATATTGAGAGATGTCTGGTTGGAGTAGGACTGAGTGTTTCATCAGGCTTGGCTTCTGCAGCCTCTCCAGTGGCAATGCCCTTGGCGAATTACAATCTTACTGCCACGATGTCTGGACCTAGCGGTGTTGCGATTTCCTATCCAGTCGTAGAAGTGACTCGTACTTCTGCAACATGGGATTCAGACGGGGGGGCCTATGGGAGTGGTTCCGCTATAGTTGGTGATTGGGGTTCACAGTTACAGCTCCAAGGAAGCGTAGTACAAGAAGAGATTTCCTTAATTCTCAAAGATGACTGGGATAGTAGTGATTATGGCTGTTATACTCTTACAGTAAGCATCACACAAGACTCTTTTTGGGGGACTGAAACAGTTACAGCATCCAGCGAATATACTTTCAGTTTAGACGAGACTGAAGACGACAATGAAGAAATGAAGGACAGAGAGAATTGGATTGCAGGATGTTAATCATTCACTAACATATTCATCTTCATCTAACTTGCGTAGTTTCTGTTCTTCTTTTTCTCTTTCAGAAGAAACAGATACTTGTAGTATCCATATTCCTAAACCTACAAGAAGGATGAAAACAACTACTATGATTGGTAGAACTCCTAAACCACTTTCTTGTTGTATGGCTGCTGTCCACATCACAACTTCTGAATCTACAGGATTCCCCCCATATGATCCTGCGATTACTAACTGTGAAGGCTGAATGACTCCACAGTTAATTGTCGTATTTCCTGGCTCAAACATATTCCAATTAAATTCTACAGAACGAGTTTCCCCACCCGGTATTTCTAAAATTGGATAGCCTCCGACGTCTGCCACAGATCCATTTCCTAGGAAGCATTCGAGAGCAATTCTAGCATCACCTCCACCTGAATTGGTTATTGTAGCATTCATTTTGATTCGACTGTCTACAGAGTTAGTTTCCTGTTCGGGTATAATACTGTCAATAGAAAGAATTGGTAGGTTTGAGGAGGTGTAATTTGTCAATGATTCAATTGGTAGAGGTTCATTGCTCCCGTAAGGACTTAGTTGTGCATTCCACGCAGTTTTGTATGAATTAATCACAATAGTAGCTTGTTCGTTCCAGATGGTTCCATCTGAAAATCCAATTTCTACTGTTCTCTTTGGAAGAGTCATTAGTCCATTTGCATCAACTGGAATTGGATTCGTAGTTTCAGGAGGGTAACCAAAATCTGTCATAGAAGCCATAACTTCGTTAGCCCGAAACTGAATTTGTTGATTCAATTGGCGTTCCCAGAAATCAACCAATGTACCTCTAACTTTCGTCTGGTCTGTACCATTTCCATTAATGTCAAGATTAGTGTAGATTCCAGCAGTAACATGATGGTCATCTCTAGAGTCGTAGAGATTAGTATGTCCAAATTTCACACTAGCAGAGTTTTCTGCGATTATGGGGGTAGATTGGATTAATTCACATTTATCCATATCTATGCTCCCAGAAACCAATATTTCAGCACCAGTAATTTTGCAACCATAATTTTCCCATTCATCTGCAGTAAGAGTGCCTTGAACATTAATTTCAAATTCTGGTTCAGCATTTACCATCCAATTTTCGTGCATAATGTCCATTATTTGGATGGTGTCTGATGGACTTCCATCATCATAAATCATTTCAAAAGAAGATGCTAATACTAAATTTAGAGATTGAATCCCAGTGAATTCAATCCACTGTTCTACACTCCCTTCTTCAAAAGTGATATTATGTTGCGTTCCACTCATTGCTGTAGAGGTTTCAGTACCATTCTCACCAATTGATATTGCATTGAATCCATCTAGAAAGGTTCCATCTTTAGCACTTATCTTGATTGTAAAACCTGGAATAGAAACACTGGGATCTCCATTACCTGCCTCGACTAGTATTCTTGATCTGAATCCTTCATCGTTGTTTCTCATCCACTGATATCCAGTTTCAGTATTTTCTGCAATTAATGAACCTCCATCTAAATCCAGAGTTCCTCCTTCTTCCACAAGAATTTGACTTCCAGTAGAGACGGTGAGTTCGGTTTGTTGGATTGTTAATGTCGCGCCTGAAGAAACAATTACATTTCCATTCAAAGTATCATTTTGATTCCAAACATGGTCTCCTGTGATAGTTATACTCGCTCCTCCGTCGGGGGGCTCACTTGCAGAAACAGATGAAACAATAGGACTGATAGCCATTAGAATTAGCATCAAAAAAAGTAGAGATGATCTCATTATTGTCTTCTTCATACCTTCCCTAATACTTCGAAGTGTTTCAATATCTCCCCGAACTGTTCAAATTTCTGATGTCCAAGAGTATCATTGAAATGCTTGACTACAGAGTTGTAGTTATGGTGCCAGAGGATTTGTTTGGTGTCTTTGATCCAATGAGCGTTCTTGCATTGTTACTTCTCTACGGTCCAGCATACCTTTCCAACACAGGTGCGATGATATTTGGTAAAGCGATTCCTAAAATCACTGGAATGAAAGTATGGGTAATTGATGGTGGAAAGGATTGGAAAGATGGAAACAGACTACTTGGAGATGGTAAATCATGGAATGGTCTACTAGGGGGGCCTCTATTGAGTGGATTCCTTACTATGCTTGCAACTCACTTATGGAATGGTAATGGTCTAGAATCAAAACCATTCTATGATCCTTTGATGGCTATGCAACATGTAGATCCATGGTTTACTGTTTTTGGACTATATGGTTCAGCTTTTTTCATTGGATATGTGCTTGGTTTTGGTAGTTTAGTTGGAGATTCATTGGGTTCATTCGTCAAGCGTCGTCGTGGATTGAAACGAGAAGGAGAGATATCTTCTAAGGCCCCGCTATTAGATACTCTTCCTTTCGCTGTTGTATGCTTTATTTTTGGATTGGTTCTGTTTCCAAATCAGTTGTACGGTTCTCATCAACTTATTCCGTCAATGATTTGGTTGCTTATTTTAACTCCAATAATACATCGTTCAGTCAATGTTTTTGGATACAAAATTGGGCTAAAGTCAGTACCATACTAATTGTGCAATCATTATGAAGCATCCTCAGTCTATGAGTGTCATGGGGCGAACAGTTCTTGTAGTTGGCGGAGGAGGCAGGGAGCATGCACTTACCATTGGTCTTGTGGAAAGTCCATCTGTAGATTCAGTACATGTTGCTCCTGGAAATGCAGGTACCTCTGAAATTGCTACAAATCATGATGTATCTGCATCAGATATCGATTCTATGGTCAAATTAGCTCAATTTTTAGAAGTAGATTTAGTGGTAGTGGGTCCAGAAGCCCCATTAGTTGCTGGACTATCTGATGAATTAAGAAAAATTGACATTCCAAGTTTTGGACCTCATGCTGCAGGAGCGATGCTTGAAGGAAGTAAGGACTTTGCAAAACGAGTTATGCTTGATTTGGGAATTCCTACGGCAGGTGTTCAACATCTTACTGCGGAGTGTGACTTAGATGAAGCTGTAGATAGATGGGGCTCTCCATGGGTAGTAAAAAGAGATGTTTTAGCAGGTGGAAAGGGTGTGGTAGTAACTGAAAATCGTGATGAAGCGATTGATTTCATTCAGACCTCCATTGAATCTGATGGCATGGTTCTCTTAGAAGAATTTCTTGAGGGTGAAGAAGCAAGCATGTTAGTAATGATGGACGAGTCTGCTTATGTTGCATTGCCGTGCAGTCAAGATCACAAGCGTGTTGGGGAAGGCGATATTGGACTAAATACTGGGGGAATGGGGGCTTATGCACCTGCACCTATTGTTACTGAAGAAGTACACCGTAGAGCAATATCAGAGATTGTTGATCCTATGCATTCCTTCCTTTCAACTCAAAAAATTCCCTATCGCGGTTGCCTATATGTTGGTTTGATGATTGACTCTGATGGCTCTCCTTCGGTGGTTGAATATAATGTTCGTTTTGGAGACCCTGAAACACAGGTTACAGTGCCGTTGATTTCAAGTGATTTATGTGACTTACTTCTGGCCGTTGCCCAAGGGAATTTATCTAAATCGATGCCCTCTTTCTCAAATGCTCATGCTTTAACAGTTGTTCTTGCAGCAGAAGGTTACCCCGGTCCACCTGTTAAAGGCCGAACTATCTCAGGTGATTTGTCTTCAAATTGGTCGAATTTCTCTGAGGGAAAATCTACTATTCATCATGCAGGTACAGGGTTTTCGAATGATTCGATTGTATCAACAGGCGGTAGAGTTTTGGCTGCAACTGGTATTTCTAGCGAATCATTAGAACATGCCAGAGAACTCGCGTATTCTCGTCTTGCAGATGTTCACCTTGAGGGCTCATTTTTCCGTAGAGATATTGGTCATAAAGTACTCAAAAAGTAGACTTTTTTTCTGCTTATATTCCGTTAGCGTACCCGTGACCGTTATTAAGAGAAGTCAGGTGGGCGCGATGCTACAGCCTACAGGCTGAAACACCGAGAGGAAAAAACATGGAAACAGAAGCGAACGAAACGACGGCTGATCGCCCCGAAGTCTACGGATTTTTGGGCCCAGTCCTGATGATTGCGATGCTTGTCATTGCGTTTGTCGGAGCATCCGTCGGATGGATTGATTTGGCAGACTCTGCCATACAGACCGAACTTGGCTTGACAACCATAATTCTGCTAATAGCAGGAGTATTTGGATTGGCAGCCCGACCCACCATTTCTTCCTCTCTTGGTGGTGTTGGGACAACGGCAGTAGTAGTGCTCGTCGGTGCAGTAATGGTATTTGTAGGGCAGAGCATGGATCAAACTATTCTTTTTTTGGTAGGTGCCATCACGTTAATTTTGGTACATTTACTAGAACGAAGTGGAAGAAACGAAGAAGCGAATCTTGCAGTAGGAGCAATTACTGGATTCATGCTTGCTTTAGCATTAGGTGCTAGTGCATCCATTGCAGAAGGAGGAAATGGCAACGTTACATATTCCTTAGATGATGCACATAGAGCATATAGCATGACAGTATTCATGTCGTTCTGGTTACTTTCATTGGTATTAAGCGTAGTTCTGGTTACTATTCTTCGTGGTCGGACTCAATTTATCTCTCCAGGCACAGGACGTTGGTTCCAAGGTCTACCTGAAGTAATTTCCAAGGATGTGCCTATTGCGTTTGGAGCATGGGCTCTTTTGCATGTCGTTAGTTTGTTCACAATTAAGCAATTACCTGACACAGACCTGTACAATATCGGGGTATATCTTGGAAATTGGTGGGCTGTTGGAATAGGAGTTTTCATTCTTTTAGTTGCATACTTGAGAACGGAAGGATGGGCAGTAATGTCTGGTTTAGTTGCTGTTAATTTAGTGGTTTATACCCTAGGATTTATGCAAGAAAATACAATGATCAATGAATTCATCAAATCTAATGAATCGTTAACTGACACATTCAATCTTTGGTTCACTGATACTAGAGGAGTAATGATGTGGTTCTCACTATGGTTCTTCCTTAATTTTGCAGTAGTTGCTGCTGGAAGAAGAGGAAGGTTTGGACCAGTTGCTTATCGAAGAGAACCTGGATTAGCAAGTAAGTGGGTTGGAAGAAATGGATATCCATTAGTCGTTGGTGCCGCTCTAGTATTCGGTTTCATGATCCGTGTAGTTTGGAATATTCTTCCAGCAATGAATGGTTCAGGTACAGGGCTTTGGGATATGACTGGAGGTTCTGACCCTTGGTACATGAAGAGAGCAGTGGATTATGTTGTAATGCATCAAAGTCATTTCATCATTGATGCTGATCGTTACTATCCACTAGGAGGAGTTAATCCTCGTCCTCCTTTGTTCACTTGGAGTCTCGCTCTAGGTGGTATGGCTATCAACGCAGTAACTGGAATTGAACTAGAAACTGCTGTTTGGTATAGCGTAGTAGCAATGCCTGCTGTTTTTGGAGCATTGATTGTACTACCTGTAGCAGCAGCAGCACGTACCTTGCATTCCAAGACTGCAGGAGGAATAGCCGCTTGGTTGATTGCTTTAATGCCTAGCCACGTTGGACATTCTACTCTTGGATTGGCTGACCACGATGCATTCGTGATTTTGTTTATTTCAACAGCATTCTATTTCTGGATTAAGACTGTTCAGACAATTGATGATAGTAAATTGCTGAAACAATCAGGAATTAATCCCAGATTTTTATTCAAGGGTATCCAAGAATCATGGAAAGTTAGCCCTCAGACAATGGTCCTTTCAACGCTAGCTGGGATGTCATTTGCAACAACAGGACTTGGATGGAAAGGTTTCGTTTATGGCCCAGGTATTGTTTTCTTGATATTCGCAATTCAGATTCTTCTGAATATGTTCAGAAGAAGAGATAGCATGATGCTAACAGCAGCATCGATCAATATGATGTTGATCACACTTTTGATGGTTGTTCCAGTATATGGTCATAACCAATTGAATCTTCTATTCGATCCGTCTGGACTTCAGCCTATGTTCTACATTGCTGGATTAACTGTCGGTTTGGGATGGGTTGCAACCTCCTTTAGAGATAAACCATGGCTACTTGTTCTAGGAGCCACTGTAGTACTTGCCTCTACATTTGTAGGTATTCTCGCTCTATTGCAATTTGTATTAAAGATATACAACGGCTGGGATATTCTATTCACAGGAGGATATTATTTCTCTGCAAACAAAATATTCGGAACCATTGCTGAAGCACAGGCGCCTAATCGTGCAACGCTGTTTGCATCATATGGTCCTGTAGTTACCATCATGGCAGTATCCTATGCTGTTAGAGGTATTTGGGTTGGTCTTCGAAGAAATGATCAAAGTGAGATGTTCTTGGGTGGATGGGTAGTTATTGCTGCATACATGGCTTGGAGCGCTGGCCGATTTATCTTTAACGCAACTCCGGCTATGGCTATCGCAGGCGCAATATCCATCGTAATGCTCTGGAAAGCAGTTGGATCTGCTGAATTTGTAAGAGCATGGAGGAGAAAAGGCACCAGTACTCCCGGTGCAAGAATCAAGTCGGTAGGAAGTGCTGCTAGGGCAAGCCCACTAGTGCCTGCTGTATTCTTGGTTTTCTTGCTTGTTGCCTCTCAGCATATGACTTATGGTCTGGATTCTGCAATTCCCAGAGGCAGCGAAGAAAAGGCAGATGTTGATTTTGCATTCCACAATCTTCCTCCTGAAATTTTCCGTACTCCTATTCCATTTACTTCATTGAGTCTACTCAGTAATAGTTATCCTGAAACCGGTACTACTGCTTACGATCAATATTGTCAAGGTTGTAGATATATGGGTACATTTGGACCTGGATTTAATGGTCAAGATTGGAATAGAGCGTATGAATGGTTGGCAAATCAGGATTCTGATGTTTCATTCAGCGAAAGACCAGCATTTGTATCATGGTGGGATTATGGGTTCCAAGCATTAGCACAAGGCCAACATCCTTCAGTTTCTGACAACTTCCAGTCAGGTATTCCTGCTACGGGTAACATGTTACTTGCCGATAGTCAAGAAGATTTGTTGATGTTATTTATCGTAAATCTAGCGATGGGTGATTTGGTTTACAATGAAGGAACCTTCTCCAATGATTTCATTTCAAGTCTTAAACCACATTTGACCACGAATCAAATTGATGAATTGTATGCCGTAATTTCTGTTGGAGATGATTCTGAATTCTTCCAAGCACGTTCAATGAGTGTGATAGAAAGTAGCGGTGATACATATTTGCTTAACGGGCATCATCTCGATGGAAATGGATTCAGCGACCCAACTGACGTGTGGGAAGTTCATCATAATGGGGAAGTGATCTCAGAACCAGACAGTTCTGAGTCTGCTGCATGGAGTAGTTTCAATGTAACAGTCGGAACTAGCGCTGAAAGAAGCAACGAGACCTCACACTATGTCATTGGGGGGTACTGGTATACTTCAGATATCCTTGAAGGATTATCAGACCCGTCAACTGCTCTCCATCGTCAGAATGCTAGATTTGCATTAGCACGTCAAATGCTTCAATCTTCCTTGGACTTGGAATCATTAGTTGATGTATATCATAAAATCACAAACAATGTTGAATATACCGTACCCTCGTATGAAGGAGGTCCCGGAGAGACATTAAATCGAAATCATGATATTAGGTACTTTGCAGTAGATAACCGATTATATCCTGTAGGTGGATTATACAACGCTATGGCCGGATATCATAGTTACAATCCAACAGGAATTTTCTATGCTCCAACTACCCTTTCTGGCTTGGACCCGAATATGTATATCAAGTCTGTATATCAGACACAAAGAGGAGATGGTCCTGTTATCCCACGTACTCAAGCAGAGTATGAAGAAGAATACCTGCTTGACATGACAAAACAGGCTAGTGGAGCTACAGTAGATCCTATTGAATTAGTTGACATCGATTACCAGCAGAGATCTGATTTCTTTGAAACAATGGTTGCTAGAACTTATGTTGGATATGGTTCTACTTCGCTAGGTCTTTCTGGAAGTCCATCACAGCCGGGTCAACAATTTGGGGGCTCCAAGCAATATGGTACTCCTGACTCAGTACTGCAGTTTGCACGTCCGCTTCCAGGTGCAATGATGAATCACTTTGTTATTGCAAATTGGTATGACGATGGGACAGGAGAACCAGACACAAACAACAACAGTGTCCCAGATATTCATGAAAATGTTGGCTATGCAAATACGGGAACTAAGATTTTGAAGTATTATTCCGGTGCTACACTAACCGGAACAGTCGAACTTGGAGATTTTGGCGTTGTTCCTAATGCTAGATTACTTATTGAAAGAGATGCTTTCTCTGGAGAGGAAGAAGTTCAAAACAATGGCGAGGTAATCGATAGCGACCCTCGTGATTGGTGGGTTCCTATTGGGTCAGTAGACGCCGATGAGAATGGAGAATTTTCATTCATTGTTCCTGCTGGGCGAATTAGAGTCACAGCTTTGACTGGAATAGTCGATCTTCAATCCGATAGGGATGCAATAACATCTGCTAAGGGCAATCAAAATGCTTGGAATACTTGGGATGGAGACCTTCTATCTCCAACTGCTAATGGTGTAAGATCAGTTAACCCGATCACAGGAATTCTAGCAAATGTTTCAGGACAACAATGGTTAGGTGAGACATTTGTAAATGTTTCAGGTGCTGCGGGACATAGTAACGGAGAAGAAGTTGTAGATGTCTCAATTGTTGTTGAAGCATCTGGAGTAACTGGACAGATAGTGTTTGAAGGTCATAATGACTTCGAGGGAGACCCTGTTGCAGAATTAGAAATTGAGATTACTAATATCTGGGACGAAGTTGATTCAGATGGATATTCATTGAGAACAAGTAATGGTACTATCACCGGGGAAGATCTTAGGTTCACCGGAGAAGGAGAAGCAATGTTTACTGGACCAGGTCAGGTTGTAGCAAGTGGAACAATTTCGGTATCTGAATTTACTGGGAATTATACTAGGGCTATCCTTGATGGTCATTCCTTTACTGGAAATGGTGTCTACGAAGGAATCGGTGAATTGATTGGGACAGTATTCTATGAAAATGGATCAGAAGTCTCCAATCCAGTAGCTTGTGATAATGGAACCATCCCGAATGGAGAATTTGTTTGTTTAATGAACGGAACTTCCGATGAATACCAAATCGTTGGGAAGGTTAAGGCAGATGGTAGATTTACATCTAATGGAACTGCATTATTTACTACATTCATGGATAGACGTTCGTTTACTGGGACCGGATCATTCACGATTGAAGATAGTGATTCTACATTGGACCATTATGGTATATTCAATGGGTCTGGAACATTTGTAGGGACTGGAACATTTAGTGGTGATATGGTTAAACCGGGAAGCTTCCATCTAATTGATGCAATACCAGGAGAGTATCTTGTTGAAGTAACTTATCCAAATGGAGAGACAAGCATAATTCCTCAGCCGTTGGTAGTCCAGAATGAACCTACTGAAGGTATAGTCCTTCCAGTTCCAGCTGCGCATGTATCAGGAATTATTGAAGATGAAAATGGTACTGCATTGCCTGGTCGAGTTCATCTTGTGGGGCCTAATGGTAGTGCAACTGATACTTCTATTCCATGTGAAGAAGCTGGTTACGCACCATGTTGGATTGATACTGACGAAAACGGTTCGTTTGCATTCGGACCTGTTACAAAAGGGAACTACTCATTATTGGTAGATAGTGACATGGACGGTTTCAGTGAGACCTTTAGAATGTTCATCGTGAATGATGATGATGTCCAGAATGTCACATTGAATGACCCAATTTCTACATTCCATGATATACAGTTCCATTTGTTCGATAATGGGGTACCCGTAGAATTAGAAGAAGGAGATTCAATCAATTTCACTAATGCTTATCTTGACAATATGGACCCTGTTGTCGCTTTGTATGATGAAAATACTCAGATGTACAATGTAGAAATGCCACCCGGCGTTTGGTCGGTAACACACGCTTTGAATGGAACTAAACAGTTCTTCTCAGAATTTGATTTCACAGATGTAAACGCAGGACCTCAAGACATTACTACACAGTTCAANTATGTAGAAAGTACTACTGTTACAGGATATTTGACGTACGTCATGGATGCCAATAAGCCAGAAGCAGATTTAATTCCACTATCCAATGGAATTGAAGTCACTGCTCATTGGGGCTCAATCGATGTCTCGGCATTGACTGACTCTAATGGTATGTTCAGTATGCTTCTGCCAGTTGGGGTTGAAGCTAATTTCACGTTCCTAACGGTTTCCAGTCAAATGACTGTATCTGAAAAGCATGTTGTGGTCGAAGATATGGTACTCAATTTGACTGCTGAGCCGAGCTATATTATTGGAGGCTCAATTGATATGAATCGTATCGGAAATCAATATGATATTGGAATAATTGATTTTAGACCAATACAGGTTGTTGCCACAAGTCCAGAACACTCGGGTTCATTTGTATTCGACGTAAATCCTGATGGGAGATTTAACGGACGAATTTTACCAGGAAATTGGACTCTTGATGTTCCTGACGAAAGGATGAATGTAACTTCTCTGACCGTCAATCATACTGATACAAATGAATCATATGATATCATGGCATATCCTGAGAATATCACAGTCGATGTCCATATTTTCACTGACCATTCATTGGATCGAAACGAAACTAATGGTACTATGCGAACCGTAGGATTCCAATTGGTGCCAGTAGAAGGTTCAACTCATGGAGTTGTGGTTGAGGTCCTTGAAAATGGAACGGAATGGATTTCTGATGGAGTTGCACGAATTTCAGTTGAAGCTGGAGCTTATCGTGTAGTGATAGGCCAACAAGATCCGTTAGATCCAAATTCCACTGTTTGGAATACTGGGTTTGTAGGAGATATTCCAGAGGGGATATATGGATTAAGTAATGGAACTGAAAAATTAGTTGTCCCACTATCGCCTGAATGGCTGACTCATGTCAATTTAACAAATCAGTCTGGAGGTCAAGTTGCTCAACGAATTGTTACATTCATATCTGCTGATGATTCATCGACCTCATTCACCAAGTATGTTAATGAAAGTGGTGTGATTAGTGATTATCTTCCAGAAGGTGATTGGATTGTTGCTGTAGATCCATATATCTATGGTTCTGATCAAATGGCAGTTTACAGAGGATTAGTTTCTATCCAAGAATCTACTGCTCCTGTAGATCTTTCTATTCAGACAGTTACTTCTGCACATTATCGTATTAATCTGACAGATGCATCAAATGATCAAGCACTCCAGAGTTATGTTTTAACAGCAAACAGCGATGATGGATTGGGTGAAATTACCTTATCCTCAACAGGGGAAGATGGTATTGTTGATGTCCATCTTATGCCTGGAAATTGGTCTGTTTCATTGAATAGAACAGATGGACAAACAAGATGGATTATTGATGATATTAGTATTGGTGATCTATCAAGCAGTAACGGCTCTGAAGAAATTTCTGTTGAAGCAGAACGTTGGGTAAATCTCGGAGGGAATCTATTCTGGGACTTGGATAGTGACGACATGTATGATGCAAACGAAGGCGTTGGAGGAACAAATGTTACAATTACAGATAATTCTACAGGTGAGTCAGTTGTAGTGGTTAGTAACGAACAAGGAACTTGGTCTGAGTTTGTACGAGTACAACGTAATTTCACAATTTCAGCAGCTAAAGAAGGGTTCAGTTCGAATCAAGAATTTGTGGAAATAGATATTGATACAGTAAGTATAGATCTAGAAATGTCAGCCGCTTTAGTCTCAGTCTCAGGAATGGTAGATATTCTTCCCGCAGAGCGTTGGGATGAGATTTCTTCATCTACATCAATTGTTCTTTATCCTGGTATTGGATTTGAGAGGCAATCAGTTTCTCCTGATTTGGTCATGGAAGATGGGAATTGGACTGGCGAATGGTCTGCTACTATTGAACCAGGAGATTGGGTAGTTTATGTGGTCCATGATTCCTCAGACCTCTCCGAATCACAGGTAGGTATAGCAGCATTAGATGCTAGTATCAGTAACGGTGGAGAAGTAAATATTACCTTAGAAAATGCAGGAAAGATCAGAATTGGAACTCAATGGACCGACTTTGATGGTTCTCAATATTCTCTGGCAAACACATCAGTTAATGGAGCAGAGATGGTTTCTTCACCATTTGTAAGTCTAAACCTAATCTCTAANGGAGCCGGATGGAATATGACAGTCGATTCTTCAGGAGGGATTGAGATGTTGATGCCTTCGGGAACTGTGAGTATGGAGAGTGAATTCCATACCAATGAAAGAGATACTGTAATGGAATATTCTGCTGGTCAATCAGTTACTGTTGGTGAATCGCAAGAATCCCCATTGTCCATCCTAGAGTTCAACCGTCGGGATGATAATTCGCTAAATATTACTGTAGTGAATGTTGTTGGAGAAGGAACTGAATTAGATGGTGCAGAGGATGTAGTTCTTTCACCTTCAGGAATTTCATATGACCCAGTCACCTACACTTTTAATGTTGATTTTGAAGGGACCTCTGCCGTAGAAACTTACACCGTTTCCGCAGATATTGTGGGTAGTGATTCTACCTTCTGGACATTGGAAATTAGAAATGAATCAATCTCTGATGAATCCGCTGAAGGTGCTTGGAATTCTACTTGGGATGTTGAGATGGGTCTTGAGGATGGAATGGATCAGAGCCGTGAGATTACGCTGAGAGTCACTGGACCTAATCAGTCTTCATCACGGCATGCTGATCTCGGTCATGCTTTGAACATTCGATTGACTGCTAGTGACACATCAGTATACAATGAAAGAGTAACTGTTAGAGTCCCTCAAACCCATGATATTGGATTTGACGAATCCTCATTACAACCCGTATACGGTGTTAAGCCGGGAGACACGACAAGAATCGAAATGACAATTGAAAATAATGGAAATGGTGACGACACGGTTGCCGTAAATCTAAGTTCACTTGCTCCTTCTGATTGGAATGTTCTTGGTGCATCTGCCATAACTATGTCTGCTGATTCTTTGCAAACATATACATTCGATGTGATAGTTCCGTCCAANGCATCTGCCGGTAAATATGATGTAACTTTACGTCTGACTTCTGAAGATGGTGTTACAACATCCAATCGTACTATTGAAGTTCAAGTTGCTCGTCCTATCATTAGTATCGTTGATGATTCATGGACTACTGAATCAAGTACTCCTCCTCTTGCTGGACAAGTCACCGAAGTATTCGTATCAGTGCAAAATTCTGGAATTGTTGACGCTACAGGAGTTGTTCTCGAAGCGGTTTTGAAAGAAGGTCCGGATTCTGTTGCCATTGAATCTACAAGACTTTCTGATTCAAAGGATATTCCTGCGGGAGAGATAGTGAATTATTCGTTTATGGTAGATTATTCTGATTGGAATTCTGGTGAATCACCATGGTTAGAATTTACGGTAAATAGTTCTGGACAGATTTTCGACGATCCTCAACCAGTCCCTGAATATTATACTGAATCACTTGCGGCTCCGGGTGCTGAATCAACATCCACTTGGTTGCCTCTTTTGGTAATTATAATTGTAGGATTGATTCTTTACGGAGCTACAAAGATTCGTGGTGGAAGAAGACCATTCTGATTATACTAGTTAGGNGGTCTGGTGCCTTGCCATTAGACAATAGCAATGTGCAACTTCTTCCTGAACCATCAGAACCCGGTATGATGACAGTAATTGACAGAGATGCGCCAGGTTATGATGAGATTCCGTCACGTCTAATGCGCTCTCCTCCCAATGAGAGATCATGGAGAGGGTTTGCCCTCGTAGTGTTCTTGGCAATAATTGTACTCGCATATCCCATGATCGAATCTATATTATTTGGGCCATTAATTCCAACTTCTGAATGGGCATTCGAAGAGTCAGAAATACGAGCCCTTCAGTCACAAGGACTCGATGGGAATGGAGTCCACATCTGTATGGTTGATACGGGAATTGATGTATCTCATCCAGCATTATCGAAGGTTAATTTAGCCGGATTTCTTGATTTAGTTGGAGATAATCCAGATGCTAATCCCATGGAATACGGGGTCGATCATCATGGTACAATGATGGCTGGAATTTTATTTTCTGATGGGGCCTTTACTGGTGTTTCTACGGGAGCGACATTATCCGTTGCTGCTGCACTAGGCCCAACTGGATATTCTGTCAAAGATGGAGCAGTAGGTGAAGCAGTAGAATGGTGTTGGAGGACTCAAGGTGCAGATATCATCAGTTTGTCATTAGGTGGAGAAGCAGATCCTTCAATGGCTATAGGCGGTCCAACTGTGACTTCAGTTCAAGATGCCCTAGAAGCAGGTGTTTTCGTGGTAGCAGCTGCAGGAAATCAGGGTGAGAATTCATCTGATGTTTCAACCCCTGCATCAATAAAACAGGTAATTGCTGTTGGCGCTGTAGATAGAGGAGGGATTGTATGGGAAGATACATCGAAAGGAGNGATATCAATGGATGGAGAAATAAGAGAAGACCCTCATAAGAAACCTGAAATTTCAGCACCAGGAATGAATGTAATCTCTACAAACGACCCCGAATTTAGTATCCCTTATGCATCAAGTAGTGGGACATCTGTATCTACAGTGTTTGTTGTAGGTTCACTAGCATTGATTTTGGAGAAACATGGTGTACAACTAGAGGAATATGAACAAGTGAATGGGAGCCCTTCAAAGATAGATTTGGTAAAGGAATCATTACGTCAATCTATTGGCGGCGACACTCATAATCCCCGGACAGGATATGGAAATTTGAATGCTCTATCATGGGAACAGAATATCGAAAATTCGCTATCCTGAGCCCCGTTTAGTAATTAAGTCATGGATATTTTAAACATTNAATGATATTAANATTGATATTATTTATATTATTTGATACTTAAAAGGTAGTTATTTTGCTTTAATCGTCATGCTAATCGCCATCAGTGTTATACGCAAGCAGATTTTCTCAGTGGCATGGATGCCCAACGCTCGATCAGTCTAACTTTGATTTTGTTGATGTTGTTTAGTACACTAACTCTTCTGGTAGGGCCAGTAGAAGAAGTCAGTGCCGCAACAGCCCAAGGAACAATCACCAGCGATGAAGTATGGTCGGGATCACATACCGTTACAGGAGATATTTTGATTACGGCAGGAGCTAAAGTCATTATTCAACCTGGAACTCAAGTCTCATTGAACAATGGAACAATGATTACTGTTCGGGGGAATCTATGTGCTGGTGACATTTCTTGTGGCTCAAGTGGGATGGCAAACAATGGGTCAAGAATTCAATTTACTTGGGCCGATCCTGGAGATTCATCCCAGTTTGGGGATTGTTATGACGGTGCATTAGTTACTGGATATTCTAATATCGATCCATCTTGTGGCGAAGGAATTCTTCTAAAGGACAGTATCGATGTAGGGCAAACTAAGCTAAACCATGTTTCCATTGTAAATGCATATGGTCTACCTGCACAAGTTAGTCAAGTGAATAATGAATTCAGGATTGCGTCATTGGTATTAGATGGAGCAAGTCCGACTCTAGAAGCATTAAAATTCCAAGGAATCAATACAACCTCAGTTCTCGCATTGAATCTGGCGACTCCTACATTCATCGGTGGTGAATTCGTTAACGGTGATGATGAAACAGATGTTGCAGGGCAAGGTGTACAAATTTATGGTGCTGGTACCTCTTTCACTCCAGTTGTGATGAATAGCCCTGTATTCACTGGTAGCTCTAAAGGATGTGGTCAACAAGACGGTGGTAGACATGTACTTTGGGCTGAAGATTCATATGTTTTGATAGATCATCCCGGTGTAGCATCAGGTGATTATGGATTAAGGATAGATGATTCTGCAGGCACTGTCAGAAGTGCTACTATCTCTGTAACCTGTTCTGCTATTGACATAAATGGGCCAAAGAGAGTTTCTGGTGTAAAAATTCCATTGGAAATAACTACTTCTTCCCTCACAACTGCAGAAAGAGCAGGATTAACAATCTACGATGATGCCTCTGTTGTATTTTCACATTCTACAATCGAGGGTTCCTCTGAGGGTTCTGGATTAATTGTAAAAAGTTCCGAAGCACACATACACGACAATATAATCGGACCAATTGGTGGATATAATGGAATTTGGCAATTCGGAAGTTTCGATACAATAATTGAAAATAATACTATACAGAATACAGCACGTGAACCAATAATCGTTGGTGATTACCACACTGGTGAATCAGGTTGGGGTGGATTAGTATCGTATCCTTCAAGATCACATCTGTCAAACAATACCATTAATCATGTTCCTACTCAGCAGTGCTCAAGTGAGAGAGTTTGGGATGATTTATTGACAAAGGATTTCTTTTGTCCTGCAATTCATGTTTATCGTTCGGCTTTAACTCTGAAAGACAATACAATTACTGTAAATGGAACTGATGAGATTGATGCCATGCGGATAATTGGTTCACTAGCTAATGTCCAACGAAATACTATTGATGCTCCTGGAACTGGTGCAAGGATTGTTCATTGGAACGATGGTAGTGCCAATGCAATTGAAAGAGGAAGTATTGCTTTCTTCTCAGAAAATCAATGGAGTAGCGTAATGCAAACTTATAACGTAACAAAAAGTGCTATCACCGTTCAATCTGAAAATTTGCCTCCAGTTCAAGCAGGCACTAATGCAACAACTCCAGTTGGATTATTTTGGCCAGAAGGTAACGCGAATCAGGGTTATGTGTATCCCCCTCTGATGATTACTTCTGACAAGAAAAATATGACTCCTTCCGATTTTCCTTTAGCAAATGAAATGTTGAATAATTCTACAGTTTTGACTTTTGCAGATGTAAATTTTGATGTTGAAGATGTATACATTGGGCAACTACCAGTAAAATGGGCTGCTCAAGTCCGTGAAGCAGAATTGGTACGGTTCTATGCTTCAGTAAATAATATTCGAGTAGGAGACGCATCTATTGTTGTAAAAGATGCAGTTGGGAATGATTTGTACGATCTTGAAACCGGAGATGATGGTTGGACAGAATGGATATCACTGCCTAAGGATTTCCATCTAGATTATCGAGGTCTTGGTCCCAATGACAATGATCCAGATAATTTTGCAACTGCCCCTGCTGAAAATTCATGTAATGATGGGATTGACAATGATGGCGATAATAAGCCCGATGCTGAAGACCCCGATTGTGCTTCCGGAAGTGGAACCCGCGAACTTTCTTTGTACAGGTATACCGCGTATAAATTTGGAAAAGGATATCAAACAGGTTCCTTCACTATTCCAGATTCATCTTCAACAATNCAAGAAGCAGTATCTCTAGTNAATATTGAACCTTCGATTAACGTGACTCAGAATGATTTTTACTCATTCAAGAGAATAGTCAATTTCACCGGNTCTGCTCATGATGGAAATTTCATTGGGATTTATGGGGACAGTCAAATGAGTGTTGAGCAGAGAAATGCCTTGGCTCAATGGGATCAAAAAGGAGAAGTAACTCGAATCCAAGTCAAAGATCCATTTACCAATGATTGGGCTGATGCATCTTATGCAGTTGATACAAGCGGAGTTGATGACGTAACTTACGACGATCATCCTTTCAGTTCATGGTATTTTAGCTATGACATGTCTACACAAGCCGAAGGTGACTATACATTCTCATTCCGTGCATTCGATGGCGTAGATTATGGAAATATTGTCACTCGAACAATTAAATTGAATACCCAACCACCATCTCTAATTCTGACTACCCCTGGAGACAATACTGAGCATAGTGGCAGAGAAGGAGTAATGTTTAGTGGTTCAGCGAATGATCCCTACAGCGGAATAGCAGGAAATGATATTGAAAAGATTCATATCGAAATTGACAGATTGCCTGGTGAAATAAGTAGCGAACGTGAAGCAATTAGAAGTGTTGCAGCAGATGGTGGAACATCATGGAATTGGTTCTGGAATACTTCTGGTTTACCAAAGACTCGAGAATCTTACGAAGTTCGTGTCTGGGCTGCAGATTCTGATTTCTGTGTTAACGAAGTAGGAGAATGTACTGTTAGTACTCGTACGATAACAGTTGACAATAGGAATCGAATTCCTACAAATTTCATCTTCGCTCCAGCATCTAATCAACAAATTTCAGTTAGCGAAACTACATTGATTTCTGGACAAGCTACTGATGCTGATGGAGAAATAACTAGAATTGAGATACAGGTTCTTGATCCTCAGGCTAATTTTGGAGTTTTAGATCTTATAATTGTCACAAAAGACAACATTCAACCGAATGGAGCATGGCAAGCAGAGTGGGATTCTACTCAACTTGTTCACCTGCAACAATACTACGTCCAAGCTCGAGCTTATGATGGATACAATTATTCTAACTGGTTTGAGGTTCAAATCACTGCTGATAATCCACCAGATGCTAATAATCAGGCGCCTACCTTTTCATCTGTTGACTGGCCTACAGAAATCAGATTATTTTGCGATGATTCNTCNCAGAATCAAGCNCTTGATCGTTGTACTATTGGTGAGATAGATCTCAAACAATTCTTTTCAGATCCAGATGGACAACAATTACAATTCGAGGCTTATGATAATCAAAATATTCAAGATGACGATCTATATGACTTGGTAATCCGAACACCAAATGGCGTTGCAACATATGATCCAATTTCTATGTATTATTATGAACCTACAAACATGGAAAAATGGACTCTCTCTAATGTGATATTTATTGCTAGAGATCCTTCTGGTTCAATAGCAACTTCTAATCCAGTTAGTTTCGTAGTGTTATCTGCTACATTTACTGCGGACTCAGATTTTACCACACCTTTGGAAGAAGATGATTCTGTAATATTTACTGGTGCTGGGCGCCCAGGAGTCGCAGTATATGTCAACCTTGGTACTCTTCGTGTAGGACAGACACTGGTTGATGATAATGGGACTTGGACATTCACTTTACCAGCGAGTCAGATGGACCCGGGCACCAATCAAGCAGTATTCACATATGGCAGCTCTAGTGATGTGTCTGTAACAGTGACCGTAGAGAAAGTTGGTGGAGAACAAGAAGGGATGAGTACTGTTGGGAAGGTTCTAATCGGTGTTGGTGTGCTTGTTATTCTTGCTATATTGGGGGCAGTCTTTGTGTTTTTCTTTGTAGAATTTGAAGACGAAGATGAATTTGAATCAACTGCCGAAAATCAACCTGTTCAAGAAGTAGATCCTTATGCTTGGGCTAAACAAAGAACAGTGGCTGAAGAGCAGAATACAGTAGCTCAACAAACTGAAACTAATCAGCCAGTAGTTCAAGCAGATGCTCACCCTGGATGGCGCTGGGATGAGACAATTCAACAGTGGGTACCTGATCCCTCAACTATGCCTAAACAATGATGAGAGGGGGGATTTCCTTGACAATGCCACGTCCCGGAGTACAAGAGAGAATACTGCTTCATCTCAGGGATTTCTATGAATTCTCTGAATCAATAGAAGTTCCATTCTCTATTTCTCAGATGGGAATTGCAAACGCTGTTTCTATTGCTAGAAGTAATGTTCCTCGCGCTATTGGTGGCTTGAAAGATGAAGGTTTACTTATCGAAAGACAAGCTCATATTGCAGGTGTATCAAGGAAACGCAAAGCATACTTTCTAACCGATGTTGGGATGGAATCTGCGGATCGAGTTTTCGAAGAATATTCTGAATTTGAGTTTACGATGATGGGTTCTAATGGTCCAATCAAAATGACAATAGGTGCTGCTCCTGACCATCTTTCCTTTCCTATGAGAATTGTAGATATCATTCGTTATCTCGATGAATCTGGCGTATTGGATATGCGTGTACTTAGTCCTGAAATTATTGAAAGAGATCTTTCAAAACATATTGAGAAACAGTTGGTAAATTCCTTAGCAGATTTACCAAGAACTCGTCTCTTTTATGGTCGAGAGACTGAACTTGACAATATGGTAGCTTTGCTTGAAGCTAAGTCAACATCTATTTTAGTTCCTGGAATTGCAGGAATCGGAAAGACATCAATGGCTGGACGATTGATAGAAGAATTCACCCACCAGAGAAACTTGCTATATCATAGATGCCAAGATTGGGATGGTTCTAGAGCGTTTCTTGATGTAGTTGGCGAATGGCTATTACAAATCGGGTCATCAGATCTAGCTGATTATTTACACGGAACATCGGTACCTCAAATTGATGTCAGCCTTGAGATAATTCTGAGCAGTCTTGAATCAGTTCCTGCATTGATTGTAATTGATGACTTACATAAGGTAAATGATGAGATATTAATTGGGATCATTCGAGGATTAACCACGAGATTGGATTCATGCGAAAAAGTAGGTTTAGTCTTATTTTCGAGATCTTACAGGATGGTAGTTCCTCAGAAAGATTCCGAAGGTAGAATTACAACTTTAGTAATGCCATTAGATGGTTTAGATCAAGAAGCGTGCCGACATTTACTCACTCAAGTTCCCGACCTAGATCCGACTACGTTTCTTCATCTGTATAATTTATCTCGTGGCCATCCACTTGTTCTGCAATTGATTAATCGAGGAGGAGTAGGCGATACATTCCACGACACTCTTGAGAAATTTATCGAAGAAGAAATTTTCAGTCGTTTATCTGGTGGAGAGAAAAGACTTCTTGGGGCGTTAGCAGTATTTCGAGATGCAGTTCCAATGGAAGCGATATCAAAAGCAAATGTGGATATTGATTTAGTTGATGGGCTAGTAGAAAAAGGGCTTGCGCGTCAGATTTCTAAAGAGTCATTCGACGTACACGATTTGATTCGTGAGTTCCTAACTTCTTCTATGGATGATGTGATGAGAAAAGAACTTCATGAAAATGCTGCTTCTCACTATCGATCACATCGCGGTTCTAGAATGGACGATCTAGAGTTTCTTCATCATTTGGCTGAGGCAGGGAATACAGATGAATTTGCACAAATTTTGAGTGAAGTGGGACAAGATCTTGTTTCTGCAGGCCATACCAATCTTCTAACGGTCTTGGATTCTCTTGATTATTCACAGCTAAGCGAGATTTCTCGTATCTCATTTTTGGAGATAAAGGGGGATTTATTGATTTTACAGAATAGATGGTCAGACGCTGAGACTTGTCATAACGAAGCCTTACCTTTAGCGAAAAAACATGGATTAGCGGAGCAAGGTGCTCGTTTACTTTCTTCCCTTGCAGATATTGAAGTTCACCGAGATAATTTGGTTCCTGCGCTTAAATTATTAGACCAGAGTTTAGCAGTATTTATTGAAACTGGAGATGCCGTTAGTGCCGCCAGAACTTATCTTAATGTAGGGAGTATTCATCGTAGATTAAGAAAACCAAAAAAAGCATTAGAAGCCTATGATGAGGTTGAGAAAATTCTTTTAGGAGACAAAGAGAATCAGTTGATAATCTCGCGAATTCGTCTTGCTTCTGTTTTGTTAGATATGAATAAAATTGATTCTGCCAGAAACCATGCCATGATTGCTCATGATTTGACATTAGATGTAGATCTTCACCTGCATGCTAGGGCTAGAACTGTATTAGGTAGATTATATTCTAAAACAGGAGATTTGGAACTTGCCGCTCATCATTACAGTGAAGCATTAACTGCTATGTCCCAAGAACCAGATCATCGTGCATCTGTTGAAATTAAGATGTTATTAGGTGAAGTAATGATGGATACTGGGCGCGCTGAAGAGGCAATGGAATACTACTTAGATGCTTTAGCATTGGCTGAGGCAAATGATCATCGTATGCTCTTAGGAGAAATACTTGCTCGACTTGGTAGTTCAGATCCTAATCAATCAAGTCGTATGTCGCATTTGCAACGTGCTCTAACTGTTTTCAGAGAAATTGGTGCTAATGATAGGATGATGGAAGTTCAAGCATCGGTATATCGGGCNTTATTAGGNTAGAATCCTGGTTGTTGNGTTGATATCGATATACTTCCATNTTGGAGNGAAACCCATAGAATCTCTACTCCTGCTAGGTCAACTTCAGAATAGTGTGTAGCACTTGAAGCGGCAGAAATTTCTTGACTATATGTTCGAGATTCAGAAAAATCAGTCATTGTCAACTTTTCATCATCCAGTAGTAGGATTAATCCTAACCCCGTATCAGCAGAGAGACGTAGTTCAACAGGTTCCGCATATGATGCATTAGCATCAAGTCTCATTGCTGCATCTGATCTTTCGACAGCTTCTGCGATTTCCCGCAAGTTTTCTTGAATTGCTTCATTAGTCCATCTTTCTTCTGTAGCCTGTTGTATGTCGAATGTCCATATTGAGAAAGTAGTAAGAAACATTAATCCAAGAAAGAACGTCAATACATAACCAATTTCAGTTGATGCTGCATCGGTGTTTCTTTGATTTGGTTTCATGATGCCACCTCAGTTTGATAATCGATAATTGCAATTTGAAGGTTAAATGAAATATTATCTCCACCTGCATGATAGATACTTTCAGCAGACGTAGGAGTGGGTTGAACCCAACCCACATAATCATTCAATAAGTCTAGTCTTCCAGGATATATCAGCCAATCAACAGATTGATCAAGATCTATGGCGTCTTGAGATGCAACCACTTCTCCATAAGGTCCATCCCAGCCACGCCTTACTTCATGTGCTGAAATTGATGCTAATTGGAATCTTGAGTCTAATGCAATTGTTACATCGTGATCAGAATTTCCAGTTATTGTACCTAAGTCTGGATAAACCACGGGTATCGTTACAGCAACTCTTGGGCCAGGTCCCTCTCTGCTTGGGGGAGTTAGAATAGCTTCTGGAGAATATTCTGGATGATTTGTTCCGACAAATCCACCTCTCCATCCTAGTTCTAAGCCTGAAACACTAGATGAGAAACTATAATCCATTCTTGGCAAAGGAATTGACCAACCTAATGCAATCGCAGAGTTCGTGCCTTTATCAGTTGGTCCTCGAAATTCAATTCTGATTCCAGCAGGATGTTGTCCATTTTTCCATGACTCTTCAATTCCAGCATCTGCCATAAAAGATACATCTTTCCAAGGTAAGTTATTTTGAACCCATCCAGTAATCCTATCGGAGAATCCAATACATCGTTCATTTCCTTTTTCTTGGATTTCAATAATTCCTGAATCCCCGAATGAAATAAAAGTTCGAATAGGTGTTTCTCCTTGCCCTATTTGTAGCTTTGAATCGATAATTAACCGCCCACCATCACTAGAATTCCATTCAACTGTAGTGAAATGAGCAGATTCGTTCAAACTTAATGAAATAGAGTTTGTATTTTCGATGTTATCTACGTATGACACCTCTGCATCAATTCCTAATCTTTGGAAAACAACGCTAGTTTGCATACTCGATCCAGCAATGATATTTTCCCAACTACTTCCACTAGTCCTTCCAGTAGAGGTTGGATGAAGTGTATCAATTCCATTCAGGATTGAATCCTCACTTCCACCTCTTACAAGATGAATTTCAACTTCTTGATTAGATGAAATCCATCCCCCTATATTATCTATCGAAAGTCGTAAACTCTCCCTCGCTCCAACACTGTGGTAAAAACCATTCATAAGTACAGCCGATGTTTCTACTCCGGGATTATGTATGATGATATCTTCAGCTACAGAAGGTAACAAAAACTCAGTCCCTATTGTGCTTCCTGTCCAATCTAATAATGCCGAAGTTCCTTGGTCAATATTTCCACTTCTAAGTACTATTAATCTAGCATCAGCAGTTGATGTGATTATTGCTACTTCTTCTGAACTAACGTCATACGAAAATGTAGCAGTGGAAATTCTACTTGAACTACCCGTGGGTCCTTGAGTAGATAACGAAGTAGAGGTGTAGGAGGAAACTTCATCATTGATTTTCATGGTAGATACAAAGGATTCTTCACTGTACAATATGAATTCTACTTCTCCAGCTGGAAGAGGAACTGTCCATGCCCTACCTTTGGCTTCAGGAGAAGGAGAATCAGGAGAATAGGTTGCAATACCTGATTCTCCTTGAACAAAAAGTGCTCTCATTGGGTTAGAAGATTCAATAATTGCTGGTTCTATATTTGTTGAATCAATGGAAAAAATGTCTCCAATATCAAGGCGGTATTTATTGTCCTCATGACTCACTATAGTTGCTTCAAGAGGCTGTTGTAAATTGGACATTGGAGTTAATAGTAAAGTTCCATTTAATGCTGGTGATTCATAGATATTTAATGCTTGAGAGTATGCTCTAAGATCGGTTAAACATACGGAAGAAACTTGTCCATTAGGATACCTGTGTTGGAAAGTAGAGTCAAAATCATTTAATCCGTTTAATCTTAATGATTGGTTCTCATACAAGCTTGCAGTATACCATGTTCCTTCTTTACGAATATCCCACCCTATATCTCCTGTATGAGGCTTAATTTTCATTTCAGCAATATCTCCGGGCAATCCGGTTTCAGAAAGTCTCACTGTTTCCTGTGCTAAGTCCGTAAATTGTCCTTCCATGGATTCTCTATCAACTGCTCCCTGTAATTCCGCCATAGTTGGAACAATCATAGCCATCATTCCTGAAATAATACTCAAAACAATTGCAAAAAGAAGCACTGTGGCAACGGCCGCAGATACTGCTTCTTCGTTATTGGGAAGATGTCTTCTCAAGGGACCACCTCTACACGTTGAAGAAGAACTTCTAGTTGGAAATGTTCAGGACTAGAGTGAAAAGTTAGCCCATCCGATCCACTCAATGGACCTTTAGGACCAAATCCAGTGTATCCCTCTAAATCTCCTGTAGCTATTAGGACTTCATGTTCTGAAGTCCAATGATCAATATACCTAGGTTCTACTGTTGATTCTCCTCCAATATCCATTTTCAACACTAGATTTCTAGCATTTTCAACATCAAATAGCATTTCTGAACCCCGGCTAGTTAAGTCAAGATCCTTGTTTAGATATGTAGCAGCACTATCAACATCAATATCTAATAGTACAAATCGAACAACATGTCCACCATCAATTGTTTCTCTATGGCTAAGCCTAGGAAATGATTCTATTGCTAAATTCTTATTTGGTAATTTTTCGATTATGGCTCCATTAGATAAATCAACAACAAATGTCCCATCAGCTAATGGCGAACTTAAGCGTAATCCGTCGATATTTATCTCCATCCATCGATGAATTGTAGTGCCGTTCCTATCTAATACGTCTACTCGGAGTGTGGATAAATATGAAAGTGGTTCATCAATTAAAATCTGCCAATCAGTCATAAGCCATTCTGTAGTCAATATTCCATTATTCAAATATTCCACTTGAGACCCATCTGTCCAAATTTCAATTGTTTCCGCAGTACGATTATCGCTGCTTACAACTATCCCTGAACCATTTCGAAAAACTTCAACTCGATCGACGCCATGAATATCGGCTCCAATGGTCCATGATTCAATATTGAATAATACATCTATACTTCCACCTGGTATTCCCGTTTGATGTACTAATCCAGTTCCATTTGGCATTCCTGCAACAACCAAAATTCGATCATTCATTTGTTCAGCAGTAACTCCTCCAGCAGCCCATGCTCGATTGTCGTTGAGATCTATTACAAATGGTTGCAAGAAAACCACTACTGCACTCATAATCGCTACCACCATCGCCAAAAGCATCGTAACTCCGAGGATTTCGCTGACCCCGGAATCATGGCCTAATTGGCGGTCGCGTCGCATGTCCACGGACCGAGAGGGATTTCACCATACATAGAAATTCGCAGTAAGCGGGAAGTTTGAAGTGGGTTAAGACCATCGTAGAGGTTCTGCAGCACGTTCACCTAACCATTGTGCGAATTCTGGGCCTTCTTGGCGAGAAATATGTATAACTCCCTCAAATTTTTCTCCTATTTCGCATAGTACTTCACTCTCAGCAAGGTGAGGTGCATTGTTGTCTGATGAAAGATGGCACAAAACAATAGAATCTAGTTTGTCATGTACGAGCCGGTTTAGCATAGCAGCTGTTTGTTTATTCGATAAATGCCCCCCTCTACCATGTATTCGATCTTTTAGAGGCTGAGGATATCGCGGATTTCCGAATAATCTTTTTGTATCGTAATTTGCTTCCACAGATAGNTGACTACATCCTGTCAGATGCTTGACTAATTCTTCTGTAGGTTCTCCCAAGTCTGTTACAAATCCTGCTCGTCCCTCGGGAGAAGAGAGTACATATGCGACATTATCTGCATCATCATGGGGGACAGGAATTGGGAGAAATGAAAGATCTGGACCCACGTCCCTTCTTTCCAAGTTTTCAAAAATTCTACATTCATTTACTGGATCTAGGGATAATCGTTCACAAGTTTCCATATTTGCATGAATTTCAACTCCCCATCGCTTGGCTGCAGCCTTTGCACTGCGTCCGTGATCTCCGTGATGATGAGTGACTAATATCGCATCTAGTTTTTCTGGAGTCATATTTACAAGACTCATCCTTCTTTCTAATTGGCGCATTGAAAACCCGCAATCGATTAGTATCGAAGTTTCTTCTGTCCTAATTAGAGTTGAGTTGCCGCCACTGCCGGAACCCAGGTGGACAATTTCCATACTTCTTCCCTTTACTTCGGGCGAATAGACGGGACTTGAACGCCTCGGTCAGAATGTCTTTTTTTGTCACATTTTTACAAAAAAAGGTTTTTTCCAATTCATTATCTGTCCGAACATCGCTCCATCACCATGATAAGGCACTGAATGGGGTAAGGCGGGTGTTAAGTCACNGGAGGTCATGAAATGCGTCGCAGGCAAACAGCCCTTCTTCTCGTATTCTTGCTAATCAGTGGTCTTTCTTTTGCATCTCAGACTCGTCCATCTGCTGAAGTTGGAAGCGTTAACCCAGATGATACAACTGGTATTGGTCCTCCAATTACTGACCAAGATAAGGACGGCATTCCTGATTTGCATGAAGAATTATTTTCTCCGATCCGTAATATTTCTTACATGGGTGGTATACGTCAAATTCAAGGTTTAGATCCTAATAACGGCTCAGACAATATATCTGATTTTGATAGAGACGGATTAGATGCACTGATGGAGTATTGTTGGCCTTATTCAATGGATACTTGTTTTGATGAAAGAAGGTCATTAACTGGCAAACCTCCTGATTTAACCGAATCTGGGCTCCGAGAGTTCCTAGACCCAAGAGTATCAGATACTGATGGAGATGGTCTTCCAGATGGATATGAAGTTTACATGTGTATGAATGAAGGTGTAGGTTTTGTCAATGAATCATATGCTTGGACATGTTCTGCCTTCGACCCACTTGACCCCTCTGACGGGTTCTTAGATTCCGATCGTTGTGCCGATTATTCCTTGGGTTGCGGTGACGGTTTTGATGTAAATAGTGATGGTATTATTGAANCTCAGGAAGCATATACAAACGCGGAAGAATATTCCTATGGTTCACCAACTGGTTGGGTTACAGAAATTGATGGTCTACGTTGTTTTGGAACTATTGGAAGTCTTGTAGATTCTGCTTGTTCTGATGAAGATCGTGGAATTAAGAATCTGAATAGTGGTTGGCTTGGAACTGATCCTCTTCGTAATGATTCAGATGATCACTACTTTTCTGGAGGCCAATTACTCACCCAAAATAGAAGAGGAGATGGGATAGAAGATGGTTGGGAGGTTTACTTTAATCTTCAACCCCTCAACAGCAGTGATGGAATCGTTGATACAGATCTTGATGGATGGGACGCAAATCGTGACGGGCAAACTACTCCAGACACCTCAGTTGGAACTGTAGAAATCGGTGAAGCATTCAGTAATTTGCAAGAATATCAAGTTCACAATGATGGGGGATATGGCGTTCGCTCGGGATTAAAATCGGTAGAGCACGGTGTTTTGGATCAATCGGCTAGGATTTTTGATCAAGGGTCATCTCCGTCGTTATTACATCATGATGTGGTCAAGATAGTTCCCATTCAAGAGCGTGAACAACTCATTCTAGGTTCTAGATATGGTGTTTCTATCATGTCTCCATCAGGACAAAGCGTAGAACATTTTGAGTTACCAGCAGGCGCTCAAATGAAAGATTTGATTCATTGGGATCATCCCGAGGACGAACATCTAATCATTTCCACAAATTTAGGAATCCATACCTTAAGATTAGATGCAGCCGGGTTAGTAGATCATAATTCATTAATTTCATCATTAGTCGGTCCGATACATTCTATTCATCGTCTAAATTTAGGCGGTTCTCTAATGTCAGTTCTTGCAGCAGGTGGGGTTGGTCAAGCTTGGATAGTTCCTATTGATGTTCAAGGTGGAATCGGTTCTGTTGAGCCAGTAGAAGAATTAGAATCCTTATTGTCTTCAATAAATGGTAGCAGCATTTTGTCCGCAGCTCATGCATCTGTAAGTGGTTCTTCTCAAGTCCTATATGTCGGAACTACTCATGGAATGATTGCTTGGAATACTAGTGATCTACAAGGAGGTGCCCCTCCTTACTGGATTTTTGATAATGTTACTGCAGAGCAATTTGTTCGTCCTGCTAATCCTTTCAATTCCTCTCGTTCTGCTATTGTGAATCTGCTTGAAATTGATGGTCCTCGCGGCCCTGATGGTTTGATTACTAGTGAACAAACATTATGGGTAGGTACCGAAGGAGGATTACATCATTTCGATCTTATTGAGGGTTCTACATCACCTCAAACATCATTTTCACGAGATCGGATGGAGAATACTGATCTTGATCAAGAAGGTGGTAATGATATCCGTTCTATATGGATTAGTCAAGATGAAGTGATTGTTGGCTCAGCAGGAGGTACTTGGGTGTTAGAAGGAGACTATTCCAAAGCATTTGGAGTTGATTCAACACATACTCGAATACCTGGTGCGATTCAGTCAGTTGGTCTCTTAGAGTCAGAAAATATTACTCATCTGTTCGCTAGTATTGAACCAGGTCGATTTTCAAACATTGTTCCAATTGATCCGTTATCTTCTGATTCAGATGAGGATGGGATGCCAGATGGGTGGGAATATGCCTATGACTTAGATCCCACCGATCCATACGATAGAGACTTGGATCGAGATAACGACGGAGTTAGATTCGATCCCTCAAGTGGTTATGTCGATAAGGCATGGACAAATTTAGATGAATATCGATATATTGCCACCACTAGTGAAGGATTCAATGGTACTGATCCATTGAACATGGATACTGATGGGGATGGGTTAGCAGATGGCTCAGAATATTGGGGTTGGTATTTTGTCGAAACAAACTTCACTTGCTATTATCTGAATTCAGATTACATCTGTGACGAGTCAGTTGGTGCAGCAGCAGAAAGTGTCTATCTTTCGGGCTGGTTAGGAGGAGGAAGTGGAGGCGGTTCCGATATACCATCCGATCCTAGTAATGTTGATTCAGATGGTGATGGAATGCCAGATGGTTGGGAAATCGAAAATCGTCGTTGGATTGGTACCGAGTTCACTGGAGGAAATGACTGGACGTTAGATCCTCTTGACCCAGATGATGCAGATGAAGATGCAGATGGAGATGGACTTTCGAACCTTTGTGAATACAATTGGCAACAGACACTAGATTTTGCTAGAGAATCAGGTTTTCCACTGCATGGAGAATCTACCGAGGCAGCAGAAAATTGGACTGCAGTTGACCCTAACAACATTGATTCTGATGGAGATACCTTGCCAGACGGTTGGGAAGCTCGTTATTCCTGTGTATGGGTGGCTACTAATGCAGGAATAAACCCGATGAATGGTTCAGACGCATTTAGCAATCCTGACGGGGACGGATATGATGTAAATAGGGATGGAATGATTGGGCCGGATGAACAATTCAATAACTGGATGGAATATCACATTGTCGATCGTATTTTGCTTTCAAACCAGAGTTCAGATGGTACTCCTCATTATTCTAACTGGATCACCTCTCTGTATGATAATTCATGGATTCAAGGTCCAACGGTCTCTTTTGGTGAAAGAGCATCATCAGTTGTAGAAGATATATCAATGGTTGATGCAGACAAGGGTTCTTCGGATCCATTATCATCAGATACAGATGGAGACGGAATGCCAGACGGTTGGGAAATTTGGTACTCTAGGTGGGATTCATTTGAAGAAGAATGGACATTAAATCCTGTAGATGGTTCTGATTCTTCAGGAGATCCAGATGGGGATGGAATGACTAACTGGGAAGAATACGGGTCTATCAGGAATCAAGATAATGAAATTAGTTCCATAGTTTCTGTTCCTCAATTTTATCTTTTTGTTGTAGGTGATATAGGGACTCCTCAGCCTTGGAGTAGTGCAGGTGGAAACGTATCTTTTGGTTCTTTTATGAGTTCAGAACAATATAACTTGACAGGCCCAACCACCGATCCTAACAATCCTGATACAGACAATGATGGAATGTTGGATGGGATAGAACTCTTGTTTACTTCATGGAATGAAACCAATCAAGAGTGGACTCTTAACCCACTTGTCTCAGGTGATGGAGGTTATGATGGAGACCAAGATGCTGTAACAGATAGAGAAGAGCTGAATTTAACCTCCTCAAATCCAATCAATGGAGGTTTAGCGCCACCTGATGCTCCAAAGATGTGGGAAGAAGCAGAATCCCTAGATCCGAATGAAGCAACTAGCAGAATTTATCGGATTTTATTTGGTAAAGAAGGTAGAGCCTCTATTGCGATTGCTCAATATGATCAGTGGATAGATACAGGTTATGCCCCTCCTCTTTTGGCTACATTACTAGGTATCACTGATCCAAATGACCAAGATACAGACAGGGATGGGATGTTAGATGGTTACGAATATTGGTTTACGGAGTGGGATCTTGATGAAAATAGATGGACCATGAACCCACTTACGGATACAGACATTAATGCAGATTCGGATAACGATTCATTTGATTGTGATGGAGATGGAGTAATTGATTCAGAAGAATTATTTACAAATCTAAGAGAATATGAATCTCGTAGTTACGGTAAATTTTCTCAGATAAATAATATTGATTCAGGCGTTACACTTCGCACCTTTGCTCAAGACTCTATTGATGCTTTGATGCAAGAACAAGGGATGTCTATTACAGAAGCTAGAGACAAGTTATTCGAAGATTTTCGTTCCAAGGATGTTAAATCTAGTGAACGTGTAATTAGAATTAATTCTGCATATTCTGATAATTTTAATTTGAGTCTGCTTGGTATTTCAGATCCTACCCATCCTGATTCAGATGGTGATGGCCTTTCGGATGGTTGGGAATATTGTTATGCAATTTATCGTAACACTCAACCTGTTAATGCATACAGGTGGACAACTAATCCAGTTAATTCATTGGATGTTAATTATGACGCAGATGAAGATGGATGGTTCGATCGTACTAGTTCCAAGCCAGTAGCGATTCAAGGCACTTGGGATCAGAGAATATTTACATCAGGGCCTATTGATCATCAAATTTCCCCTGGAAATTCCTATCTCTGGTTTACAAATTGGATGGAATATGACAACGGTACTAACCCAATTCTTGCCGATTCCGACGGAGACTCTCGTGTAATGGTTTTCAACACTATTGATGACGTTACTACCTATGAGTCTGATCGAAATTTTACTGACGGTAGAGAGGTATTCAAGTATGGGACAAATCCAAAAGATAACGATACTGATGGTGATATGTTACCTGATTGGTATGAATACTCGAAGGGTTGGAATGAATCAAACAATAATTGGTCCTCTTATCGACAAATTAGTGTAATCTGGCAAGAAATTGGCGAAGATAATTGGAAACCTTTGACAGTACTTTCAGATGGAAATGGTGGACTCACAATTCAGCGAGCAACCTTAGATTGGACTTGGGTCACAATGGACCCAACTGATGCAAGCGATTCTACAGATGACCCTGATAATGACGGTGGTTGGGATTGTGGAGGAGCGACATGTACCTATATTCGATACAACAATTTCCAAGAATTCTTCGGAATTACAAATGCGAGTCTGTCTAATGCAGCTCTTGTAAGGCAAACCCCATTGTTAGATTGTAATGGTTCTCCAATTGAAGAGTGGTGGCAATTCCGTCAATATCTTCTTGGATTATGTCTTCAAAATCCAACTGATTTGAATTATATGAGGATGAACAAGGTAAACAATACCGATCTCCTATACGCTCACGTCGTTGATGATAAGGATGTAGATTATTTGCAACAGAGCCCTGAAGATAATGTTGATATTGTCTGGGGTCAATGGACTGATCCTTGGAATAGGACTTTTGGTGACGAAAATCATTTGCCAAATATTGGAAATGGAGAATTCGTATGGGGTTGGTATAATTTGGATATTGATGGAGATCAAATTGCAGATGGAACCGATCCATTCAGTTATGATACTGATGGTGATTGGTTGAACGATTATTTCGAAATTGAAGATGACTTACTCGATGGAATTAGGGGCAATGGCGGTTCTCCGATAAGATATGACGATCGTTCGACCTCCTGATATGACCATCCGAGGGCATATTCAAAGGCGGTTGCTTCACTACAGTGACTATGAGCGGCAGCCAATCGACACGTTTCGTTGGCCGATCGAGTCCATTGTTGTTGATTTTTCTTCTACTAATTTCTTCGCTAGTACCTCTTTTTTCAACAGTCCAAGAAGTAGAAGCGAATTCTAGTGGAAGACATATTTACACTTTTTCAGATGGTACTTCCAGTGCAATCGCTCTTGCATCCCCAGGTTCTCCAGCTCGTAATATTATGGTCAGTTTGCCAAAAGGTGCTGAAGTTTTAGATGCTGAATTAACATTGTCTGGGGCCTCTTCTACAGGATGGAATCAGGTCACAACAACTAATCGAGCAGAATGGATGTCTGGTGAGTCAAATTCCGTCGAGCCTCGTTCTGATGATTTGTCTTTAGGTTTTGACAATCCGGAGACCTCATTTGTTCCATATGGTTTAGATTCCACTACAACTTCAGGAGATGCATGGTACGATGATGCCTCTTTCTCAATTCGTCAACCTCATTCTACCAATGCCTCAGAGTCACGTTTTTCTCAACAAAGATCTATGTCTACAACTTCAGTAGGGACATATTCAGGGGCTGTCTTCAAATATCGTGATTGGCTTGTAGCTTCAGACCTTCGATCAACGACATTTGGAGGCATGTTACGTCTCCTACATGCAAACAATGGTACTCAAGTTCAAGGAGCTGCATTGAATAATGGAATGATTTCTATCGATACAGATGGTTGTTCCATACCTTCCCTTCCGTTTACATGGTCAGGTTATGGAATACGTGATTGGGCAATAACTGATGATGAGAGAGCGTTTGGACTTTTGACAACATATTACTCTTCAACCTCGTCACAATATCATAGAATTATTGAATTTGATATTCGATACATCAATGAATGGAAATGTTTAGCGGTACATGACCCCTCATCAAATAATCATGGAGATTACTCCGGTATATCTTATGATAGAAGTAGGGATCTGATTTGGGTGAATCATAATTTATTAAATCGTGTTGTTGCTTATCATGCTGAAGATGGTGGATTTACACGAAACTCTACTTTGTTCTACAGTTATTTCATGAATAGTGGAACTCCTAGAGGAATGGTAGTCAATGGTTCGTATGTTTATTTCAGGACATACTCTACATGGCAACAAGATAGATTGGATGCCTATGCCATAACGGGTAATATTGGATCAACATTAACTCAACAACAAGGAGCAAGAAGTATTCCAGCAAATGGTTATGGATTGGTTTATGATGGTCAAAGATTAGTAACTCAGGATTACTATTCATGGTCTACAGCATATTACAGAGAATACGGTTCTGGATGGGCATACGAAATTTCTCCCATTCCAGGTACTTCGACTTGGGTTAGTGAATCTCATGAAACCGAAGATGAAATTTTGGCTGCAAATATGGAAGTTGATTGGACTGCAAGTGCGGCAGGAGATCGAGTTGATTATTGGATATCTGCTGATAACGGGACTCATTGGGAGCAAGTAACAAACAATGAGACCATTAGATTCACGCATACAGGGACCCAACTTAGGTGGAAACTAGAATTAATTGGCTCCACCGCAGTATCTTGGTGGTCATCCATTGAATATTCCACTGGATACGAATCCATTGGCGATTGGACAAGTGAACTTGTCCAAACAGGAACTGAGATTGGAAGAGTAAGGGCTACATGGATTGCAGACGTACCTCCTGATTCTTCGATTGAAGTACATGTTTCAGCAGACAATGGTACAAATTGGCAAGCTATTGAGAATAATGTAGAAGTTCAATTCGACAACACCTCATTTTCAGGAGCAGGAAATCGATTGAAATATCGATTATTAATGGAGACAAATGATTCCACAGTTACTCCTGTAATCGAAAATCTTGTTATCAATTATGAAGAAGGTTGGCCAGCAAGTGTTCGTTTAGATATTGGAAACGATGGGACAATGGAATTTACCCATACAGGCGTTTTAACCGATCCTCAGGTAGCAGATAATCAAGAAATGATTGATGCGTTTAATGCTCATACGGTTCAAAATGGTGAGGGTGAAACTGATATTATTCTGGCAATCCATGCAGGCTCAGCAGGAAGAGTATTATTGAGTAATTTAGATATCACATATCGATATGGATCTCGAGTAATTGAAGCTACAATGGAAGGAGGGACCATTGTTCCAGATGGTGAACATCGAAATTTAATTGTTAGAGCCGCGGTAGGTGACATTGCAACATCGCTGCTTCGACTAGATGTAGATATCATGTCAGGCCAAGGTTCAACCCCACGATTAACTTGGATTAGTGGGAATACATGTTCAATTTCTAATGATCCGTTAGGTTTAGTATCATTTGATTATTCAAATTGTAGTTCTCAAGAAATTGGGGGAGTTACCTCAATTCGAATGCCTATCATGCCAAATTGGGAATGGGATGATGAAAATGATGTTGAGGTAAGAGTGGATTTAGAGGATGACCTCGGTCTTGCAGTAAATGATTACGAGACGGAAAATTTAGATCTTAGAATAGAAAATGACATTGTATTAGGTGCACTTGAGGTGACAGATGAGGCTGGAAGAGTTCTACTCCCATCAGATTGGATGAGGGGTGGATTAAATGCTACATTTACGGGTACAATTTCCTTTGAAGATACATCCAGATATCCTCGTCCAGGAAATTTTGGATTACAAGTAATGGGTAGAAATCTAACTTTAGACGGGCTTCCCATGGAAGAACCAACGATATTCATCAATCAATCCAATCCATCGTATGGGTTGTATTCAATGACATTCCAAACTCCTTTCCAGTCATCTCCGGGAGGAATGTTATTCGAAGTTGGCGTATTCAATATGAAAAATGGTTCTAATTTTGTAAACCCAGGACAGAACACAATCAAGTTAGTACTTGACGGAGTCAGTCCTTTGATTATTGCATCAACTCCTAGCGATGGAGATGAGACACATGCTGGAAACCAGCCTATCTCCATTACCATCCAAGACTCTGTTGATCCTCCGGAAGAGATTACTGTACATTATTGGATTGAAAATCAATCAGATTTGAATTATAATAAGGTCCCTGATAGATCTGAATACTCTTCAATGCTATTCCGTTCCCCTGAGATAAAACCCGGAGGAATTAATGTGTTTAACGGAATATTAGATGATTCTTGGAATGTTCACAAAGAGCGGGTATCAATTTATGTGACTGGAGAAGACACTAGTGGAAACACAATCGCATTGGGGGGAGATCCAATCTGCCCTGAACCACCTTCACCCTGTAACAAAGATATTCGAGGGATTTCAGATTGGACTGAAGATTTAGTTACGTATATTACTAGAGAAGAATTTGAGCCCATGCTTGTTTCTGAAAATAGTACTATTATTGGGCATGATGACGAAACCCCTCTTCATCCCGGAATCCAATATTTAGCTAGATTGCGTATTGAAGATCGTAACGGTTGGCAGGACATTCGTTCGATTCAAATGGCATTAGCCGGAGATTTAACAGATCCTGAGCAATCAATTTATGGAAACGTAACAATATCATCTGACGGCACTCCTTCTATTCTATTTGAATCGGGTGGAGATGGTCTTGCAGTTTCTAATTTGTATAGTACATATGGTCCCAATCCTATGGCATCAGAAATTGATTCTAAGGAACTATTTGTTGACATTAGATTCCAACTTACTTGGTGGTTCCCTGAAGAGTTTGATACTGATGGAGAAATTACGTTTATTCCTGTGATTGAGGTTACAGATTGGCCATGTAATATTGGGGAGATTGTTCCTTGTCATGATGATAGGGGAGGTCTAGGATTCGATGAATGGAGTTTAGATAACGATCTTCGTTTCGATCTCGCTGAAGGTCATCTTACTGCAACGGACTTGGCTACTGGGAGAAATGTATTCGATGGTGACGAATCATCGGGTCCTAGTTTAATCGCAGCCGGTCAGGTTGTAAGAATTGAAGGAAAATTATTGTTTAGTGAAGATTTGGTTCCTGCCCCGGGAGGATCTTGTGAGATTGTTCTATCTGATTTGGATAATGTTTGGGTTGCGATTCCTAGAGAAGATGGACATTTTACACTAGATATTTTAGTTCCAAATTTACCATCTGGTTATCTTGATGCATCCATGAGTTTGGATTCACTCCCAGGCCTTGCTGAAGATGAAACTGAAACATCACCGCGATTACAACTATCAGTTGATGGGATTCCTCCCGAGATTCGTGAAATTGCTCCAACAGGAGATGTGCGAATTGACCAGGCATCTCAGGTTCAAATTAATTTGTTAGCTTCTGATTCTAGTGGATTTGACGAGGATCTAACTAGCGTCTTGCATTATCGAATACGTGCAGGTTCAAGTGAAATATCTAGAGGAAGTGTTCCCTTATCTGAACTAACTGAAATACAAAATCAAGCGATGTGGAGTGGTAAATTAGACCTCACAGATGGTGGGGCAACTGCACTTCTACCTGGTTATCTTGTTGACGTATGGATTACCGGATCTGATAGTGCAGGAAATCCTTATGAAAATTATTTTAATTCTGAAATACAACCCTTTGACACTTGGCGGTTGGTTAGAATTGGACCTGAAATTGATCTAACTAGCTCTATAATTAAATGGGATGATCCATCTCCGACCGGTGGAGAAATAGTTACATTAACGATTGAAGGAACTAATGAATTAGAGTACGAAGGAGAAGTAAAATTCGTAATACAAAATGAGGTTTCCCCGGGCATTTGGGCAGATGTAGATGATGCTGAGACAGATTTGAATATCTTGCCGAATTCTACCTATGATGCTGCTATAGACTTGATGACCTTTGGTGTTGATTCTACAGAAGTTGAACGTTATCGACTAGTTGCTAGGGATGGGCACATAGATGTTGATATTTTGACATTAGAATCACTTATTATCCAACCATATCAAGCAAGAGATGGAGAAGCATTGGGTCAACAAATTGAAGAATCTCAATTGACATTCCTTCTGTATCTTGCTGCCTTATTTGGTTTAATTTTTGGAACAATCATGTTAGTCCTGTACAGGCAGGATAATTCTAGTGAAAATGAGGATGTTCTAGCCGAGCAAGAGCAAACAGATCTGGTTGTAGAATCAATGACTTCTGAAAAGAGTCGTTCTGATCCACCTCCCCCTCCAATTCCCGTCACACCCCCTCCAGTTCCAACGTCTTCTCAGGGACTCAAATCTCCTCCTCCTATGCCTCCGGGTTTACAATCTCCAAGTCCCCCAGTTAAGGTGGCATCTCCAGTTTCTAATCCTCAACCATTACAGTGGAGTGATGAACAGTTAATTTCTCAAGGATGGTCTACCGAACAAATAGCGACTTGGAGGTCACAACAAGCTCAATCAACATACCAACAATCCACTCCTCATTCTGATGTAACTGGAGGAGCAGCAGGTGCTACATATTCTGAAAGAGTAGTTTCTCATGTAATGCAAAAGTATGGAATCACAGATCGTCAATCTTTCTTAGCAGCGGCAGAATTCTTTGATTCAGATGGCAATAGATATCTGACTACCGAGGAATTAGAAAAGACTGCACGTAGTCTTGGCGAAGGCGCGTGAGGTTTCTCAATGTCAGATGCGATGCCCCCAATTTCATCCTCTAGTACAGAGAAGATGTTATTCTTGCAAGAAAATATGGTTCATTTTGTCAATCAAATGTCAATGCCGGTTATTGAGGTAAGTTTGGTAATCTCAAAATATCTAAAAAAATTAGTAGATGTTTTGGAGGAAAGGGCTCAACAAGAAGACGAAGATCTCTCTAAAGAGGTTGTAAGTCCTTGGCCAGTAGAGGTTGAATCTTCTAATACAGATCGTCCTGGCATGCCTCTTGAAAGAATCTTAGAAATTGTAGATGTTGATAGAATGGATATTTTGGATACCATGATTCGTACAATTATCAATGGAACTGAATTACCCTTTGTCGATGCAGTTTTAGCATTAAGAAGATGGGAACACCTTGCTCGTAGTCAACTCTCTAAAGCATCAGGGACAGGTCAACTTTTTTCTCCAATGATTTTACCTGCTGAGTTCTGATAGATTCAGCATCGAAGATTCCTTAGCAACTCGATTATTTGCCACCCACCAAGCATCTCCAATCGAATATAACCATAATATTGGCCAGAGAATGATAGAAAGTAATAGTGGGATTTGAAGTAAAAACCAATCTCTACCTTTAGCATGTTCTCTGTTGAAATGCTGGCCTAGGAATAGGAATGGAATTAATGCTAGTAAAATTGCAATTAAAGGCCTCATGGCACCCCAAGGACCGACTCCTCCGGTGAATTCATACCAAATTATTCGAGAAACATTGATTGGCGTTTTAGCCCTTTTTTGCATTTTTTCGGCTAAATCTAGATCGTTTCCCTCGACCTCTACTGTCGCCTCCATGACGCGTGGTGTGCATTGATGCTTCTCAAGTTCTCTGCTATATCGTGTAAGAAAACTAGTTTCTCGGAAGTTATTCAATTGGGCAACAATTCGGGTGGGGTAGATGTACAAGGTTTTGTTGACTGGTTTCGAGCCTTTCGCAGGCCTGAAAACTAATATCAGTGAGGTCGTGGCTAGATCCTTGAATTTGAAATCGCTCAATGTTGAGTTAGGCCAGTCGGAAATTGGGACAAGAAGAGTTCGAAAAAGGAGTCCGAAAATTGAATGGCGTTCTGAGATATTGTCAGTAGACAAATCTGGTAGTACACATATTTCAAAAGCTATTCTCTCAGATTCAATAGAGGATATAGATGCAATCATCCATCTTGGATTAGCAAGAAATGCTTCACTTCCTAGAATAGAAACCCGAGGATTGAATATGAATTCTTTTTCTTCACCAGATAACGCTGGTAGAATGGTAACTGGGAAAATAATCCAAGGAGCTCCTTCAGAGATTCCAGTTTCTGCTTCTATTGAATTAATTCAAAATGAAGATGTAAAATATTTGTATGAAATTAGTGATGATGCAGGTGGATTTGTGTGCAACGAAACTCTATACCATTCTCTTCATGCTTTACACGATAAGGGTAGGGATTTGCCCTGTATTTTTGTCCATTTGCCTTCAGAGGAATTCATGCATATCAATGAACAGGTAGAATTTGTTACTAGAATATCTGCTATTATAGTACAACCTAAGCATATTGACGTAGTTGGAGCAGTTTTTGAGAATGATGGAAAATGGTTAGCTAGTAAACGAAAGGGACCAATTCATTCAGATAAGTGGGAGTTTCCTGGAGGTAAAATTGAGTCTGGTGAAACTGAATATCTCGCATTGGTTAGAGAATGTAAAGAAGAATTAGATTGGAAAATTACTCCAGTAGATAGAATGATGGTAATTGATCATAACTATCCTAATTTTACAGTAACACTTCATTTTTGGAAATGTATCTCGCAAAGTGAAAATGCTCCAAGTACAAATAGTCACAGTGAACATCGATGGATTAAGACCTCTTTGTTACATGAATATGATTGGCTAGAGGCAGACATTCCGTTGATAGAATATATTCAATCTACATATCAGATTTAATCATTCCATTCTCTAGAAGACCCATCCATTTCCATTCCATATCCATCGCCGACTGTTCTCGGAACATGGTTTCTCCCTTCATGATATGTTGCTTTTTCAATCCAAGAGATTAATCCAGTCATCTCCAACAACACATCAAAATGTCCTCCTAGTGTAGTTTCACCTTCTAAGACAAATCCTACTTTTCCTACAATAGATGCCTGTCTGGATAGTCGAAATAACGTTGAATTTTCAGTTGAATCCATTGTCATTGCATCCATTCCGGTATCGAGAATTCGTTGATCTTTCAGTGCTTGAATGAAATAATCAATTGACCCACCATTTCCGTACATTTCTACCCAAACTTCATTTTTAGGATAAGGAATTCTTTCAACCTGATTTTCAGGTACGAAATCAGGGAATAGGCCCTTGATTGAATCAATAATCGCATTAGATGATTCATGAGCTCCCACCCGGGTAGTGATTCTCACGGCTGGTCCTTCCATACCATTCTGTAGTGAAGGAAGGTCATGGGTGTTCCGATAAATTAGATATACATATAATGTAATTGTAAATGATTTTTGAATAACAAGTTTGACGGCTAAAGGGGGAAGTTGAGGTCATGGACGAGGTCAAAATTCTGACAGTCATCCCCGTTCTCGACGAGTCAAAACACCTCGATAGATGCCTTACATCACTTCGCAATCAGACATTCGATTCTAAACGTCATCGAATTTTAATTTTAGAAGGGGGCTCTAGTGATAATTCCAGAGAAATTGCAGAAAAACACTCATCTCTAAGTAAAAGTGAGGGAGGACCTGAGATTGAGATCTTAGAAAATCCAGGTAAATATGTATCTGCTGCAAGAAATCTTGCTCTTGAAAATGTGGGGGACGCAACACATATGTTTGAGATAATTGGACATACTTGGGTTCCAGAAGATCATCTTCAATTAAGAGTGGATGATTTACTAGATGCTGAACAATCTTTGGGGAGACATATTGGTTCGATGGGTTCGAAAATCAAACCCTCTGAGGAAAGAAGTGGTATGCCAAAGTCAATTGAATATGCTCTTCATTCTCCATTAGGTGGAAGTGGCCAATTCGCTCAGTTCAAAGGTAGAGAATCAGCAAACTCTCCTGCTTTTTGTTTACATCGTGTTGAAGCGGTCAAATCGATAGGCGGTTGGGATGATAGATGGATTGCAGGTCAAGATCATGACTTGAATCACAGGTTGAGAGAGAATGATTGGCCGGTGATGCGATCGGATGTATCGTTTGTGAGTATGTCAAAAAGATCCACTCTGTCTGGTTTATGGGGTATGGGTCGAAGATATGGATATTGGAGAATGCGTCAATTACGAGTATATCCTAGGCGTGCTAGATTACGAGAATTTCTTCCTTGGATTGGCTTGATATCTAGCTCTCTTTCATTTATTTTGTTTTTACTTTCTACAGATAGTTCTAGTATCCTAGGGAATTCTACGATCCTCAATTTTTCATCTGATATTTTTTTCTTCACTACATTATTTATGTTATTTGCATATTTTAGTGTTTTATTGCTTGCATCAATAACAAAGACAAGTATTCTACCAAACCTGGGTATTATTCTATCTATTCTTACGTTGCATATTTCATTTAGTTTAGGTCTACTTACTGGTTTATTGCCAATGAAACCACCCATAAATGAACGAATCAAGGGCGCGAACAATTCAAACAATGAGGGTAGGAATTAGTATCATGGCCGAGAAGAATGGTAGCACCTCAGTAGCCTTACTTCTGGCTCCATCATTGATTTTTCTTGTCTTAGATATGTTTGGCCCGCCTGCTGTAGATTTGTTACTGTCCGAAAAAATTTGGATACCATATATTTACTACGGTTCATCATTAGTTTTCGGCTATATCTTATTCCGTCGTTCTAGAATTGTTAAGGATATGGAATGGCACCGTTCTAAGAGTATTCAGCGATTAGAAAAAGTCTACAAGGCCGAAGACAAGGGTGTTTGGTTGCGTTCAGAAGAGGCAGATAATCGTTTAACTATCGATGCAATGAACCGACCAATATCTTCACAGAAAAAAGCCGCCGAACGCCTCTCTGGTTCAGTTTCTCAGATTAATCATGAAGGTGGGCCTACCGAAATAGAATCCAATGAATCAGATGTTGAGAATGTTGATTTATTCTTGGAACAGGATCATGTTGCCAGAAGTACAGCAAGAGTTACTGGAAAGACTGGACCAGTAGAATTTGTACAGGGTGTGACATTGAAAGAAGAATCGAGGGCAGAGTCTGGATTGTTCAGAGCTGCTATGCGTAAATTATCTGAAGCCAGAGAGTCAGCTGCTCTAAATCAAATTAATTCTCAGAAATCAAGCGCTTCGATTAAGTCTAGGGATTCAATTCAACCAGAGATTGATTCCACTCAAAGAGTCTACGTTAGACCCGGTCAAGATTACGATCCATCACCCCTGTCCATGAATTCTAATCCTCCTCCATCAGTTCAAACAAACGAACCTGTCGAATCCAATATTCGACGATGTAATGAATGCGGGTCACCCATGGATGCTAATGAATCATATTGTCCGAAGTGTGGTTCTTTCTCTGGGTAGTTTCGGGAACGATTCAAAGGGGGCCAGTAATACCCAAAAACTGTAGAGGGGCCAACATGACCAGTAAGAGGGATTATTACGAGGTTCTTGGAGTTTCTAAGAAAGCGTCTAATTCAGAGATAAAGAAGGCCTTTAGGTCCCTAGCTAGAAAATATCATCCTGACAAAAATCAAGGTGATGAAGAAGCAGAGGCATTGTTCAAGGAAGTACAAGAAGCATATGCAATTCTATCTAATGAAGAACAAAGGAGACAATACGATACATTCGGCCACAATCGACCAGATGGAAACCCATTCGGTTCTGGTTTCCAAGGCGTTAATATCAATTTTGAAGATTTATTTTCAGGAAATGGCTTTGATTCAGTATTTTCTCAAATTTTCGGTGGAGGGAACTCTAGAAGGCGAGAAAAAAGAGGAAACGATCTATTGATGAGACATAGTATATCATTTGAATCGATGTTCAATGGTTCTGAAGAAGAATCAGATATCGAATCGTTAATTCAATGCTCTGAATGTTCGGGTTCAGGTGCAAAATCAAAGGAAGGTGTATCGATTTGTAGCACATGTGATGGACATGGTAGAATTACTCAGACACAACGAATTGGTCCCTTTTTGCAAGAATCTGTTACTGATTGTCCAAATTGCAGAGGGACCGGTAGGGTAGTCACAGATCCCTGCTCGTCTTGTAGGGGTGATGGAAGAATAAAGAAAGAGCGAACAATTCGATTCTCTGTTCCAGCCGGTATCTCTCATGGAACTAGAATGAGAATGCAAGGTCAAGGAGAGCCTACACCTGGTAATTCAGGGCCACCTGGACATCTATATATCGAAATTTCTGTTGAAGATCATGAATGGTTTGAACGTTCTGACTCTGATTTATTGATGGCATTTCCAGTTGGATATCATGACTTGTTAAGGGGTAAAAAATTTGAAATCCCTCACCTTGATGGTTCTCCTTTGGTTATTGAAATTCCGGCCGGATCTAAGCCAGGAGATACTATCGATATTAGAGGACGAGGTATTCCGAATAATCGTGGTAGAGGAAGGGGAAATGTGACTATATTACTCAAATTACATGTCCCTGAAAAACTTTCCAAAGAAACACTTTCATCATTGAAGGAATTAAGTGAATCAATTGATGTTCAAGTAGATGAAATTGAAGAATCAATTCGTAGAGAAGCAAGGAATCGAAGAAGAGGCTTGTAGATTATACCGTTGTCTAGAGAGAATCACTCTTCAGAATCACCCAAAGCTTTGGATGGCATTGCTGCCATAGGAGTCCCCCCAACAGTTCCTGTAACAACAACATCTAATTTGGTTGAGCCTTGAGAATGCTTTACTCTAATGAATTTTAATTTGTTGGCTTGCATCTTGTCTAAAACAATTTCATCTTCAAAGTGAAGATGACTTGGATGAACCTCCTCAATTTCTACTCTATCTCCCATTGTAGCCGCAAGTCTTACCCCAGCGTGCTCCCATGTTACACTAGAGCGAAGTCCAATCAATAATGTTGGTTTTTTCATGTCTAATCTCCAAGCAGCAATGTCAAGATTTTCTGTCGAATGTCTAACATCTGGTCTCCCCCATTCATGAATCAATGCATCCCATTCTGAATCTCCCAATGACGATAAAGCAGCATCAATATCATCATCATCTTGGGAATCTAATCCTATACCGCTGAGTCTTTCACGTAGTCGAATTAATCGTAGTCTTTCGTGTTTTTCTACTCTAATCATGTCTCTATCTTTCCATTGCCAATATGCAATCGGTAAAAGCGGTGAGAGCATAAGTAATCCAATAACAACATAAAATCCGATAAATTCACTTGAACGATCGAAATATATCGGTTCATCAACATCTTGTAATTCTAATCTCAGAGAATATGAAATTGGAATAGAATCAGAAGTGCGATTTTCATCTAAAGAAATTTGAATTGCATGTGTTCCCTGTCCAATGATATTCAAAGTACTGGCAGAATCAGTAATATTTGACAAAGTAATAATTCTCATTATGCAGCAGTCAGTTGATTCAGATGAGGGAATTATCCTGACTATAGATCCGTTGATGTCATCTATCTCGAAAATCCAGTAATCAATATCATTGGTATCATTAAGGTGCCCATTATACCAACTTCCATCATCTTGGATATCAGGATAAGCATCCTTATTTTGTTGTAAATTTGTTAGAGTATCTGGTGCATCTCCAAAACTGTTTCCATCAGAAGGGGAGTCAATAGAATGAATAATACTGTAAAATACAGGATTTGATGAACGAATATGGATTAGAAGAGTTGCATTTGTTTCTCCAACATTTTCTATTCTCAATATTCCTGATGATTGATTTAATTCAGTCATATTTCCATTTTCTACATATCTTAATTCAATCAAATCAGTCGTTTCGAATTCTATCTCTAAAGGTGACCCTGGACCTACCTTCAGTAGGTAAAAATCACCTTCTGAATCTAAGGGCCCTATAGTACCATTAATTCTAGTTTCAGGATAAATAACATATGGATTTTCATCAGCGTCAGACCAAATATCAATAATAAAACTATACGGGTTTACCCCTTCTCCATCGTTTGAATGAATTTTCAAATACACACCATCATCAGTGGGTATTTCAACGAATTTAGGATTATTTCCAAGTGTTTCAATTAGAACAGGAATTTGACCACTTGTATCTAAAATATCTAATGTAAATGGAAATCTCGAAGTTATTTGATACAGATGTAAAATATCTCCTTCATTTCCTGAAATATGGATGACATCTGTGTCTGATTCCCCCAAAATTCCAGTATTTATGTTAGAAACAGATGCTTGTACAACATCTTGGTGTCCTGAATGTTCTGGGTGATCGGTTATTTCATGACTTACAGAATCTGGAATAACCATTTTCAATTCCCATTGACTAGATTGAAATGACTGATTTGAAAGAATTGAGATATTACCAGAGGTAACATTTCTAACAACTTCATTGGAGGTTGGAGTTAGCGTATCTGAATCTCCATTTGGCCAGATAATCGATACCTCCACTGAGGGGCAATCTCCATTGACATTCTGGCAAATCATGCTTATCCATGCGATACCATCAGTAGTATCAATTTCTAAATCCAAACCTATTCCCTCATCAGCGTTTGTTGTGCCTATTGGAGCAAAGGAAATGATTAGAATTGAGAGAATCCAAACAGCCCAAGTGGATTTGAGGCGGATGCCCATATACTGCTGTCATCCTGACTGGCTTTTAGAATCATTCAAGCGGGTCTCTTCTCTCCTTGGAAACATGGGAGCCCTAGGTCGAACAGTTGTTGGGCGTAATCGGTATGCTAGGATAATAGGTTTAGGTGACCGACGTTCCCCTTGTGTCCATACTCCCTGTCTTGTAAAAATCGAGGGTGATCCTGATTTACATCATTCGATTGCACCATTCTCATTTTCTCGTGATGGTTCAGTCTCTCCTGCAATACTTTCTTTACAGACTTTAATTGAAGAAATGGATATATTGTCTCCTCCTTCAATTATAAAATGGCAAACATCTGAGGGCCAACATCTCCCTCCTGTATTGAGCGANGCAGATTCNGGTAAGTTGGGTGGTNATGAAAATTTCTTGATTGTTTCATGGCAAACCTTGCATCATGATTCTAGATTAATGGATGAAAGTCTCGCCCCGGATATCGTAATATTAGTTGATGCTCCTCAACTAATTTCTTCAGGANAAATTTTCCTCGAAGCAATNCTTACACTTAGGGAACGCTTCCCCTCTTCGNTACTATGGGCTCCCGGAGTTTCTGGCCCTGATAATGCTGCGTTGTTATGTTGGTTTGGACTAGATTTGTTCGACTGTGCTAGGTCCAGATCAGCGGCTGCTATGGGCCACCGTCTTACAATGAATGGCCCCCGTCCTATTGATAATGATGAAGATCCAGATATTTGGATAAGAGATTGGGAAGATTCTCTTCGATTTATTCGTTCTTCAATAAAAACAGGGAATTTGAGAGAATTAGTTGAATCTCAAGTCCTCAACAGTCCTCGAAGCGTAGAGCATCTGAGGCGTCATGATTCTTTGCTAAGGGGGAGAAAATCGATACTCGCAAGACATGTATCCCAAGATCGTCGATTTAGATTTAATTCTAGTTCTTCCAGAAATGACCCACTAGTCCATGACTGGAAAATAAGGGTAGCTGACCAATATACTCCTCCCTCTCATTGTCAATCGGTTTTACTATTGCTACCATGTAGTGCTCGAAAACCATATCGAGAATCTCAAAGTCATAGAAGATTTTCACGTCATATCCCATTCACGTGTGTGGATCAAGTAATGGTTACATCTCCACTAGGATTGGTGCCTAGATCCCTTGAAGATTTTTGGCCTGCTGCTCATTATGATATCCCTGTTACTGGAGATTGGGATTCTGATGAAATTTCGATCATACATGACATGGTTCAATCATTAGCAGAACGAATAGGATACAAAATAATCATCAATCATTCAGGTATCAATTTGAGTTCAATTAATGGAGACTTTGAATTAATTGATACACGGCAAAATTCTACGGCTGGTTCACCTGAAGCATTAGAAAGACTAGAGTCTACTATTTCTGAAGTAGTTAAGAGATTGGAAATCAGAGGCCCAAAAGGCCATCGTCATAGATTAGAAATGTATCGTTCAGCATCACGATTTTTGTACGGTAATGATACATGGTTATCTGACGTAAAAATCGAAGGGCGTCCACCTCGATGGAGAATTGAGAAAGATGGGAAACAAATTGCTCAATGGCACCCTCAATCAGGTCGTTTTGCATTTTCCAAGTCTTCTCTAAATATATTGCATGACGGTAATGTCTTACGCAGAATTCATCTTATTCCAGATGTTGAATGGAAGGGGGATATTTTTGTTTCAATTATTGAATCATATCCTGATGGAATTAGAGAAGGTGATGATATTTTAGTCATGCAAAATAATATTTTGATTGGTTCAGCAAGGGCAGTAGCACCAGGATGGGAATGGAAAGGGTCTCCTGGCAGAGTAGCCAGATCTCATCATCGAATTGGGTGAAACCTGACTTTTGATTGTCGGAGCGGTTAAAGAGGGGAAGGAAGTCGCAGCGGTGCAAGGAGAGGTATCAGTGGGTAGAATGCATGCATCCGGTCGTGGCCGAAGTGGTTCTACTAAGCCGTTTGTAGACTCTGCTCCGGAGTGGTCAAATACTGACAAATCAGCTATCGAAGAGACAATAGTAGATCTTGCACGGAAAGGACACACTGCGGCTCAGATTGGACTTATTCTTCGTGACCAACACGCTGTACCTAACGTTAGATTAGTGTTAGGTGAGAGAATAAGTCAAGTTTTGGCGAGAAACGAAATATCTCCTGAAATTCCTGAAGATTTGATGAACTTAATGAGAAAGGCGTTGAAGATGTTAGATCATCTTAACTCCAATAGAAAAGACATCCATAATCGTCGTCAACTTGAACTCGTTGAATCTAGAATTCGTAGATTGTCAAGATATCTCAAGGGCACTGGAGCTTTAGATTCCGATTGGACGTATAACAGAGATCAATTACGTCTGGCTGTGAATTGATAATAATCGCATAGGTCTTGAACCTCCCCGCGTGTGTAGAACCATGACGCGCCTCATAGAGTTGGAACCATTTTCTGGGTGTTCCGAATCAATTCGCAATGCTGCGCGGTATATATCAGATAATCCAAACCAATCTGTTACCTTGCGTGCTCCATTAACAATCTCTGGATGTATTGCATTATCCATGATTGAATCTGCATTAATCGATCTGGGCCGCCCGTATAGTAGACGTTTCGCTCCTTCATCTGTCGATAACTCAGGAATTTTTATCGACATCTTAGATACTCACAATGCAGATATTATCTGGAACTCAGATGAAGCGATATTAACACTAAATCCTACCATTGTTCACGCACTAGATGGTCACAAAGGTGATGGGAGACATGGACGCCTATCTCCCGTAGCTACTGCTGCATCATTGATGGAAGAATTATCTCCGGATGGTGCTCGTAGTATTCGTCTAATACCTTTTTCAATTGCCGGGAATTGGTTACATGATGCGATGGATCAAACTTATGATCCAGTATTTACCATTATACGAGATTATTTACATGACGTTGGACGAATAAAAGTCGTCCCCCTGCCTGAAGTACCCGATCCTTCAGTGGAAATGCTTCCTGAATTGGACCCATTTTTGCTTGAAGGACTTACATTAGGATGGAGTAAGATGGATATTGAAGATCGAGCAAGATCACTTTCTACATATTTTCTTCCACTACTATCTAGCGAACGTCCATCAACTCCTCGAATAGAAGAATTAGGATGGCATCGTGTTCTAGCTCCTGATTGGTCCAGAGATTTAGCATCTCAACTCCACGATCTTTCCATTGAATGGAATCATTCTCGAGAAGTACGTTTGTTTGCGAGTAGAACTGTAGATGGATTGGTTAGAACTGGTCGGTTTGAATGATTATTCAATTAGGAGCGTTCTACCACATCCACCACAAGGTAGTCTTAGTGGACGTTCATCAGAAGTAATTGGATTTGCTTGATTACAAATTGGGCAGTCAATTACTGGAATTTTTTTATTGGGAATATCATTTAATTTATCGATTCTGTGACTTGGTGAAATGAAGATAATAATCAACGAGAGGATGAAACTTCCGGCCGCTGCTCCTAGTATGAGCGTCATTCTAATGCCTATTGTGTAAAATACCAATAATATAGATGTGGAGAGAATAAGCCAAAATAATGATGGTGATTTCGCTTTGGTTCGAGTCCCCCTTACAGATACAGTAGCACTCACAATGAGTATTGCTAACAAGAGAAATAGTCCGATCATAGGCCCATCAATAAATGATGTTGCGGGAGTAATAGTGACTCTGAAATCATCTATTCTCTCGTCTGATGAGAATGAGACGCGTACATTCTCTGCTATTCCTATTCTAAGGTGATTTGAATCAATTTCTTCAGAGAACACATTTGAGATTCCTTGAAGTGGATTTGTGGAAAGAGTTGCATCTAAACTCACCTTTGTCCAATATGTTTGGGATTGTGAACGGACAAATGATTCAATAAAAATGAAAGAACCTGTATCTAGAACCGTACTAGATCGAATGGTGATTGTAATTGGTTCAGGTCCGAAGGAATTTTCTCCATTCATGTCTATGTCAATATCTAGAGCTCCTTCTAAGTCAAATGGTTCACCTCCTAGAATTGACTTTGATTCTAACGCTAGTGCTCTATCGATGAAATCTGCTAAATCCCTAGAACTTCCTGTTAGGTAATTTTCAAGGATATCAAGTTCCGAATCATCTACAACACGGTTGTTCAATCCATCGGCACCAACAATAGAACCTGAATCTCCTAGTTCTCTCCACCATGATGTTGAGTCAAGACTTTCGTTACCGATGTTATCTAATCCCCATCGAATCCAAGTGGCTACTGCACCCTCTATCTCCATCTTACTTGTTCTTTCAAGACGATCATCTACTTGATTTACATCGATTTCAAGGTGTAAATTGGTACCTCCTGTTCTTACAGGTTCGTTTGAGGGGTACCAACCATCACCATCATTCGAGCTGCCATCTAATGTTAATTCATGGCTAATTTCTGCCTGAATCATTACTCCTTCTTGAGGCCTAAGTGTCAAATTGAATGGATAGCTTCCTGATTCGGCATCAGATGGAGATGTCCATATGTAGACTACTTCTACACCAGTAGAAGTAGTACTAACATAGGGGTCTCCTCCGATTTCATTTCCTAGAACTTTAGCAGTCAACGTTTCTGCAATAGCAAGTTCATCTCCAAATTCGGAATGGAATCTCACAGGGAAGTATACTTGATTTCCATCTACATTGGGTTCCATCATTTCGATATCTAGTAGTGGTGCGTCAAGATACAATCCACTTGATGATTCTGGCCCGCCCCACATGATGATTGCTTTGGAGTCGTCATCGGGATTAGACCAAATAATTCCTCCATTCATGAATGTAGTAACTCTAATTGTATCTCCTCTTGAAACCGCCATTTCATCCATAGAGATCTCGATGACGAAGGTACCCTCTCGACCGGGTGCGAACGGGATGCCTGTATTACCTCCCTGGGATCCTGTAAATTTTTCATTTCCGATTTCGATTTCTGTAGTGAAATTACCCCCTCCTGTAGAGCCACCCTCTACTCTGAAATCGATTCTAAATTCCCAAGTTCCAGAGGGTATGACCCCTGAGGCTCCGATACTCGATTCGAACTGTGCAATTCTCTGTTTGTCAACACCTGCATTTTCAATTTCAAGTTCATACAATTGATTCTTTGAAGATTCTGAAGGTGACATTGAACCTGTTTTCGAACTNTCTGCCTCTCCAAGAAAGAACATCACATGTTGTACAGGGCCTTGATGTACAGTAGCTTGTTCTGCTGAAATATTTTGTACTGGAAGCAAGGAAATTAGTAAAACGAATAGAATCGTGATTACCAGACTTCCACGTTTCATGTCTCTCCCACCACTCAATAGCCCTTGAATCCCACGCTAAATTATTCGTGAAGGAATACTAATTTGATTTTTGAATTTTCACTGATTTCAGTTATCCTAGCAAAACCCATTCTTTCTAATTGAAAAATATCTCCAACTTGATATTTCCCCGTCTCAATTAGTCCTTTATTTTCAACTATTTCATCACCATTAGATGTGCTTAAAATCGCAGGCATAGTGTGATTTTCAAGTAACCAATGAACAATTGGTCTACGATCCGTTCGTTCGAATTCATCTGCAGAAATTTTAGTACTTTTAACGGTGGCATTTGCAAATTCTTTCAGCCTTATTTCTTCATTGATGTCATCTTTTTCTAAGACAATGATGTCACCATTTTTCGGAGATGGCCACTCTCTGTAACCCATTTCACTGTCATCAGGATGTTTAGGTAATTTTAGAATTTCAGAGTTCCATTCTTTTTTCAAATCTAGAGTCAATAAAGCATTATTTTGACCGATGAATGAAACTCTAGGAGTTATCTTATCTATCACCTTTGAGTTATGTGACTCAATAGTTGTCATTGAGACTGAGATGTCCTTTTGATTTAGTCCAAGTTCAATCCAAAATGCTCGTAATGCTTCAGGTGAAAATCCACGCTTTCTGAGAGCCGCTATAGTGGGTAAACGTTGGTCATCCCATCCGGAATATTTGCCTTCTGAAATATCGGCCTTCATGCCACTGGTTGAAAAACCTCCAAATTCGTGAACCTTGACTCTTCCCCAATACATCGTTTCTGGATAATCCCAGTTCCGTAATTTGTAAAGTAAAGTCTGCTTTCTTGTGGAGTCCATTAAATCTTTACCCCGAATAATATGAGTTACTCCTTGCAGATGATCTTCTATCGCAGATTGATAATCTAATAGTGGCCATACACGGTATGTGTTGCCTACCCTTGGATGTGCAGTTGTTTGNATCCTTAGAGCAGGCCAATCGCGTAGAGCCGGATTTGGTAAGTTTAGGTCTGTCTTAATTCGAACTACTGCGGCACCATCATTCCATCCACCTTGCGGATCATTCATACNTTCCCATCTCTCAACTTGTTTTGATATATCTAAATCTCTACATGGGCATTCGTTTTTTGCATCTCTAAGAATCTTGAATTCTTCTGCTGAGCATGTACAAACATATGCATTTTGATTCAAAATATCCTCGTTAGCATGTTCAAGATAAATGGCCATTCTATCAGATGCGTAAACTATTCTTTCAGGTTTTTTCCCTGTTAACCATTCATACTCCTCTTGAATTTGTTTATACGCCCAAATTTCAGGAGGTTTTCGCTTTGTATCTGTATCATCAAACCTTAGAATTACTTCTCCATTATACATTTTTGAGTATTCACTGTTGATTATTACTCCTCTACTATGTCCCAATGTCATTGGGCCGTTAGGGTTGGGAGCAAACCGAAGAACAACATTTTCCGCTTGTTCCAATGGTTTGAGTCCTTCTCGACGTTCTTTGACTCTTTTTTCTAATGCTTCAGGTGCTTCTTCAGAAAGTAATTGTCTAATGTGGTCTAAACCTCTCGATTTAGCAATATTATTCGCATCTTGTACGGCTGGAATAATTCTAGAAACCAATTCTTTAGCATGTGGCTTTAGATCAGGGTGTGCTCCAAACACACGTCCAAGAACTGATTTCATTTCTCCTTCGCCTTCATATTCAAGAGCATTTTGAAGAGAAAACGTCCTGATTGCCTTGACAATTTCAGGTTGATCAACAGGATTCCCCATGGTACTCGTACTGGGCTGAAAGGCGCTCACTCTTACAATTGCCGATACCAGAAGTCTACAGACGACTGTCCGCCAGTATTTTGCGGAATTCTAGGCCTTAGAGGTAGTTTTCCTTTTCCGGCTTCTTTCCAAGCTCTTTCAACGGTGGCCCATGACCATCTGAGATGAGTATGTGGGGAATCTTTGGCTATTAACAATGGAATAGCATCCTTAGTTTTTGGATCAGAGGGGTACCCCGAACCAATTTTAAATCCACACTCTTGTGAAATTCGTTCTATTTCTAAATCTCTATGCACCTTCGCAAGAATTGAAGCAGCACCGACAATAAGATGTTTAGAATCGGCCTTATGTTCTGAAATCAATTCAAAGTTTTTCGGGGTTGCTTTGATTGTAGAAGATACATTTCGACCAAATCGTTCTTGATTAACATCACACGCATCTAAAATAAGTTTAGAAATATACTCCGAACCAATATTATCTATTGCTTTTGCAAATAATTTGACTTCTATATTATTGAGAGTATTATGTTCCATTGCACGATCGATTTGTTCTGCGCTAAATTCCACTATGGAATATTTCCAATTTTTATATCTCAAAATTTCATTTCTGATTTCTAATCGTCTAGATGGTGAAAGTGCCTTTGAATCATTTACTCCCAGTTCTTCTAAAATATTGATTTGAGCCTCAGGAATACCTAATGATGCAACAACTAAAGGACCGATGACAGGGCCCCTTCCTGCCTCATCAACCCCTACAATCATGATTGTTTTCAGAGGTCTAGGTCAAAATCGGTATCGGTCATTTTCTCCTTTTTTGTGGATTTTCCGATGGTTTGACTTGGATTGATTCCATCAGAACTATTCTTAGTGTTCTTTTTTGTCTGATTTGACGGCATTAATTTCTCTCCAAGAGTTTTCCTAGAGGAATTATCAATAAGTCCTAAGGCAAGTAAATCTGCTTCTTTTAGATTAGATTCTTTGGTATGATGGTCTAAAATGTCTGTTGCAGCACTAATATTTCTTGAATTGATTTCTGATTTTACTCCTCCTGACTTATTTTCAAACTTTTTTGTCCAATCTTCTACTTTTTCTTCAGGTTTGACTTCAGCTTTTGATAGATTTTTCTTCATATCCTCTTGACGTTTAATCAGTGCCCGGTTTAGTAGTACAGTACCTACTGCAACAACAAATATTGTCAGCAGAATTCCATTGTTCTGAGTGACGAATATAATTCCTTTAGATAACAGTTCTGAAAATACACTTGGTTCATCCTCATCATCTGATATTCTGTAATAATCGCCTAGATAATCAATGTCTTCTGCGATTGAAAAATTTACTCTTGGATCCGAAATACTCTGTGCGATCACTTCGAGTTTAGCAGTTCCATTAATCTCAAATCCAGTTGGGGTGGTTGCGAAAGCAATAAATGAAAAATTTTGATTAGGTTGAATATCTCTTACCTCAAAATATCTGATATTTGCAGTATTATCGAATATTGAATTTTGAGGGGGTATTAATCCGAAATTAGATGTCACATTCATGTCCAGAGAGACCATCATTCCATCAAGGTAATTTCCAGTGTTTTGAAATGTAATTGTCATTGTGCAATTTTCATTTTCCATCGTAGTTTGTTTATCTCCTAATTTCCAGTCGGTAACTGAATCTACAGAAATAGAGTATTTCTGTATTACAATTAATTCTTCTTCAATGAATGCTCCAATTGTAATTTCTCCGCTTTTCCCGGCCATTGTTCCGTTCAAAATCTCGATAGATAGATCAATGTCAGTTGATGTTTCTCCTTCTTGAAGAGTAATTTGTGATGAACCTAATTCTACATTAGACCAAATTGGATTTGATAGTACTTGAATTTCAATCTGATCGTTGAAATTCCCAGTATTTGTGATGGATACATTTTCGTGACAAACAACTGGATTTTGTGTACTTGAAGGAGGGATTAAACTACAAACGTTATTCTCATCAAAATCCAGTGAAACTCCTCTTATCCTTTCAATAGATACTGATTGATTTACTGTTAAAATTTCTAATGGCTCAAATTCATTGTAGGCGCTAATTCTAATGTTTATTTCACCTGAAAATATGTATGGTGACGCATATTCTATTAGAACAATGCCTGAATTGTTTGCTGCTAAATTTTCTATTTTGTAAAGATCAAATGTTCCAACTGACCATCCATTGTAAGCAAATGATTGGTCAGGAACTGTGTCATCAACAGGTAGACCTGAATCTAACATAGGTTGAACTTTGATTACAAGATTAGCGTTGTGATTTCCTACATTTCGTAAAGAAATAGGCAGTAGTACCTTTTCTCCTGGTTCTACAGTAGCAAAATTTTGATGAGAATCTATTGAGATGCCAGAAACTTCTGTCACTTCGATTGTAAAATTCCAAAACGATTCTAACCCTTCATTTTGACTAATTGCTTTAACTGATATTTGGTGTTTACTTCCTGCTAAAGGCATTCCATTTTCTACATTTGGGACATCTACTCTGAATTGTATCCAGATTAGTTCATTAGAATTAATTGGGATATCTTCGCCGATTGATGGAACGGAATTTCTTGGCCAAACTATATTCCATCCTGATGATGAAATAATACTCACATTTGCAAAATCTGAAATTAATGCATTGTTAGTGATATTGACTAGAATATTTGTTCCAACACCTGGTTCAATAACAAAATTGGAGCCAGAGTTACTACCAAAAGAAAGACTACTAGATTCTTTAGTAACATTGCTGATAGTTTGTTCTTCCAAACTATGTACTGGAATCAATAAATTTGATGAGAATACGACGATAATTGCCAAAGTGACGAGCCGTGGTGTCGCACCATTCATGTGTCCACACTCAATCCTTAGAGGTTTAACTCGTTGTATTCATCGTTCATTATATCAGCGGATCTGGTATTGCTTCAGCCAATGCAAGAAGGTCAAATTCTCCTGCGTGAATGGGTATTTTTAACCCATAAATTTCGCTTACTTGTGGATCTATTTCACCAAAGGTCCCTAATTCTATATCCCTAATGAGGATCTTAGCCCCTCGACCAGGAATCCATGGCCCAATATTGTCGTCCAATGGTTCAAATGAGATGTCTTCTCTTGCTCCTAGATCTCTTATCAGGGCTTGAGCAATTCCCTTTGCTGCAGTAAATCCTGCATTTGTTTCAGCACATGCCCATGCAACTCTCCAAGCGTTACGATGATCTCGAACTACTTCACCACATTCTTGAATTCTTTGAGGTAATTCATGATGCCTGTTTTCTGCTAATATCTCCATTAATGACGGTAGTATGTTTTGTCGAAGAATTGTATGTTCAATCGTAATTGGATTTGAAATTCTCGTTACTTCACCTTGTTCCTTCCATCTCATGTTCTTAAACTGAGAACTATCATTAGATAGTGTAAGACTCTGGACTTGTTGTATTCCTTGGGATGAGAGACTTTCGTTAATTCTACGAATTAAGTTTGCCCGAGTTAGTGGTACTCCTTCTAAAGCAAGTAAAGAATGAGCTTCACCTAGAGATTCATATCCAATACCTGTTGCTATTTCTTCTACAATATCTATTGGATGTAATATATCGAATCTCCATCTGGGCATTTCGATAATGTGAATTTTTTCTCCAACAGAGGCATCTCCCCACCTGTTTGAATTCAGAGGGCCTTCTGTTGCCGTTCTAGTTTCAATTAATTTTCCTCCCATTCGTTCTAATGCTGATTGAATAACTTCTGATTCGATTTTTCCTCCTAAAATCCGCTCTAAAAGTCGTTCAGGCAGAATATGTCTACGTGGTTTTCCATTTGGGGAAACTAAATTTTCTCCTTCTGCAGTTGTGATATTCATACTTTCGATAATTCCCCCTCGTTCTGCAAGAGATAGACAAACAAGGAGTAATGATGCCTCACAAGCTCTTTCATCCCATCCTGTTACATCAATCATGAAATCTGTAGTCGTATCTTTTACTGTTGTGTGGCTACCATTAATTATTGGAGGAAATGATAGTGTTCTTCCAACTGCATCTTCGATAATTGGCACCAAATCCATTCCATCAAGAAGATGAGCATACTCCATACCTTTGGGATGTGAGTCAAGAATTTGTTGCACACTCATAGTAGAATTCATTGCCAGAGGAACGAATCTATGATCTCTGTCTACAGCTTTGACTTTGAATGGAGGGGCAAGAGTAGATAAGTCATGGACTCCAATGGATGCGAGTCTACGTTTTCTTCCAAGAGTAAGATGTAATTTCTCCTGATGATCCATTAATGATTGAATGAATAAGTCTTTTTCTTCTTCTGTTGATCCAGTATTTACATTTCTAACTACTGCGCCCAGAATTACTGGACGTATAGTTGAGATAGAGGGTTCAATTTCCATTGTAATCGTTCCTGGTTCAACTTCCAAATTCGGGGGAGTTGGGTTAGAATAAAGAAAAGCACGAGATGCTCTTGTCATGGTTTCAACGGATAAAAGATCTGATCGGTCTGGAAAAACCTCTATTTCTACTCCTTCTTCATCTATTCCTTCAACAACACATCCAATATCAGATAGTTGGTTTTCCCATAATTCTGGGTCGTAAAATATACCATGTAAGGATAGTAGATGTCGAATTGAATCGTGTCCATACTTCACTGTTGGCATACTATCCCCACCTGTCGGTGGAGGCTTCTTGGTTTGACCTCTTCGTCTATCTACGAGACCACATTGGTAGAGGTTGACGAATACCATCAAGTCGTAAACCACTCAGAACAGCGGCTTCATGATTAGTTGCTCTTAGGTGCTGTCTTTGTAGTAAATTGATTGATGTAACTCCCATTGCTTGCATCCATCCTCTTGCGTGATCTTCCATTGATGATAGTTTTACATCGAGTTCAGTAGCTATTTTTTTCACCCCTGTAGGTTGACTTTCATCTCCTATGAAAGGTTCTGAAACAATTCCATTTAGTCCAGCTGCTATTGACATCAATGCTTCTGAGGGACTGGGTGTCCAGTCAGTTTTCAGAAAAACACTCATTAGCGCCTGAGTTTATTGCTATCTCCAAAATCTTTTCCTCTGAAATTTCTTTTTTATCAATTTTTATTATACCCATTTGTTTAAAGTTATGTGAGGCTGAACCTTGAGTTCCAAG
>FUFK010040388.1_pt1 | contig 97062 bp, 85 predicted proteins | sample 1021851 | NCBI WGS metagenome assembly FUFK01 (sample SAMEA51879418, study PRJEB19060) | metagenome
GTGGTGGACGCACTAGGGCTCGAACCTAGGACCCGCTGATTAAGAGTCAGCTGCTCTACCAACTGAGCTATGCGTCCACACTGCGGCGTACCGCGGCCCCGTGGAAGGGGCGTTCCCGACTCGGGAGGCGCTCATATAGCGGGCTTCTCGCGTATGAAAAGCCCTAAATGCGGATCATGCCGCGCGCTGGTGCCGGTTCGTGTCCGACGCCGGCTCCGCCACTGCCAGGACCGCATCGAACGGGTGGCCCGACCAGTCGCCGATCACCAGCAGTCGCTCGCATTCCAGATTCCGTACCGCTGCGTAGGCGGCCTTCAGCGTGAGGTCGGTCGCGTTGGGCAGATCCCAGACCGTCATCGGCTTGTCGCGGGCTTGGGCGTGACGCACGGCGGACAGGACGAGGTCGTGAATCTTGGGGCAGCAGGTGTCGAAGCTGCAGCTGCCGCACGATGCGAATTCGCCGTCGTGTATTTGCTGCAAATGGTTTTCGGGCGTCATTCTGTCAGATGTCCTGGTTCTCCAGCGACTAGCCCTACCTTCGTCACCTTCGGTTCGTTGGTTGTCCTTATGCAGTCGAATCTGATACATGTGCAGTCCCTCAATTTGGGGACAAGCACTTGGGCTGATTAGGCGATGTGGGATTTTGCGGCAGATATTGCCAAGATGGCCGATTGCGAGGCTATCCTGGAATTCGTCTACGAAAACTGCCTCGACAATGGTGCCACCTGGTTCAGCTACCATTTCACGCCGATCTTCGAATCGCAGACTTCCAAGAAGACCTTCATCTGGTCGCGTGACTATCGGCTCGAATTCCAGCGGCGCTACGTCAGTGGTGCGTGGCGCGAGATCGATCCGGTTCCTCGACTGACGTTCCAATACGGACCGGTGCTGGTCTGGCGTGATGCGATNGAGCTCGGCCGCGGCGACCCGAANGCCGAGCGGTTCTTCGAGGAAACCGTCACTGCGGGGGTCGACAANTGGGTCGGTTTCGCCGTGTTCGGCCCGCGCAACCGCAATGCCTATTGCTCGATGCGATTCGAGCGCGACCCGGCCGGTTTCTCGAACGAGCAATTGCAGCAGATCCATTCGCTGCTGCTNGCNGCGCATCTCCAGATCTGCAAGATCATGGACGGCGGCCGGGCGTCTGTCTCGCTGTCNGAGCGCGAACGCGAGGTGCTCGAATGGATGGGGCGGGGCAAGTCGTCGGTCGATATCGGAACGATCCTCGACATTTCGCCTGAAACCGTACGCACCTATACCCGAAGAATCTTCGACAAGCTGGACACCAATGACCGGGTCACCGCGACGGTGCGCGCGCTCAAGCTGGGATTGGTCGAGCTTTAGCGCAGCAGCCCGGTGCGCGGCGCCTTGCGGTTCCAGCGGTGGACTAACATCAGCGATCCGATGCAGATCATGTTGGTCAGCATGGAACTGCCGCCATGGCTCATGAACGGCAGCGGGATGCCCACCACGGGGGCAAGCCCCATGACCATCATCAAATTGATCGCGACGTAGAAGAAAATTGTCGCGGTCATGCCCAGCGCGATCAGCTTGCCGAAGCGGTCGCTACTGGCGCGCGCGACTGACAGGCCCCAGCGCAGGATCATCGCGAAAGCGCCCAGCACCACGATTCCCCCCAGGAAACCCCATTCTTCGGCCATGGTGGCGAAGATGAAATCGGTATGCGGTTCGGGCAGGTAGTTGAGATGGCTCTGCGACCCTTCGTTGAAGCCCTTGCCCGAGAAACCGCCCGAACCGATGGCGATCTTCGACTGGGTGATGTGATAGCCATCACCCAGCGGGTCGCTTTCGGGATCGAGGAAGGTGAACACGCGCTTCTGCTGATAGGGTTGCAGACCGAAGAAGAACGCGACCGGCGCCAGAACCGCGCCCGCTGCAGCCGCACCGATGAACCAGCGCAGCGGCAGGCCGGCGGCGAACATCACCATCGACCCGCCGAAGACGATCGCCAGCGACGTGCCCAGATCGGGTTGCAGCAGCACCAGCGCCACGGGGGTCAGGATCAGCAGGCCGGGCACGACAAGCGCGCCGAGCGTCGGGACCATGCCGACCGGCAATGTGGAATAGTAGCGCGCGAGAACCAGCACGACGGCGGGCTTCATCAGCTCGGACGGTTGCAGCTGCATGAAGCCGAGATTGAGCCAACGCTGGCTGCCGCCACCGACGAACCCGATCGCCTCCACCGCGAGCAGCATTGCCAGGACGACGCCGAAGATCGGGAAGGCGAAGAACAGCACCAGCTCGCGCGAGAACCGGCTGAGGACGAACGCCATGACCAGGAACACGCTGAAGCGGATCACGTGCGACGAGGCGTAGGGATCCCAGCTGCCACCCGCCGCCGAGAACAGGACCAGCGCCCCGAAGGCGATCAGGACGAACAGCGGGAACAGCATCTGCCAGGGCTGCCGCGCGATCGGCGCAGGAACGATCGAGCTCATTCACTAGTGTCCGGCGTGGGCGCGGCAGGATCGCCCTGCGCGGCGTCCGCCCGCGCGCTGGCTGCGGCTTGCGACACTTCCTCGGGCGAGCGGGTATCGACGCGCGAGGGGCCGACTTCTTCGGCAATGCTTTCGGGCTGGCGGGCCGCGACGCGGGCTTCGGCCTCGACCTGGTCGAAGATATCCTCGTCGCGCGAGGGGGCCGGGGGCACCGCCTCACCCTGCGCGGCGGCATAGGCGCGGTATTTCGCATCCAGCCGTTCCTGCGCGCTGCCGCCCCACTGTTCTTCGAGCGGGCGCAGTGCGTCCATGCCCTTGGCCGGGTCGAACATGAAGGTCATCACGTCGCGAGCGATGGGATAGGCCGCGCCCGAGCCGCCGCCGTGCTCGATCACCACCGCGCCGGCGTATTTCGGTTTGTCGAAGGGTGCGAAGAACACGAACAATCCGTGGTCGCGATACTTCCAGGGACCGGTCCGGCCATTGGACACGCTGAGCGAGACAACCTGCGCGGTACCGGTCTTGCCGGCCATCTTGATGTCGTCGAACGGCAAGCGCGCACGCCCGGCGGTGCCCGGTCCGTTGACCACGTCGCTCATCGCCTGGCGGACATAGCCGATCTCGTCGGGGCTGAAATCGAAATGCTCGAACTGCGGGGTTTCGCCGGTCAGCTGCAGGCGCGGCATGACCCTGTTCCCGGTCGCCATCCGCGCGCTCATCACCGCCAGCTGCAGCGGGTTGGTCAGGTAGTAACCCTGGCCGATCGAGGAATTCACCGTGTCATAGGGCTGCCAGGCACTGTCGTGCTTGCGCTGCTTCCATTCGGGGGAGGGCACGGTGCCGTAGAACTGGCTGGTCACGGGGAGGGGGAATTCCTCGCCCAGACCCATCTTGTGCGCCCATTCGGCAACTTTGGCGAAACCGATCTGCTGCGCGAAATGGTAGAAATAGCTGTCGCAGCTCTGATAGATGGCTTTCGCCATGTCGACCCGGCCGTGATTGCTCCAGCAATTGAAGAAGCGGTTGCCGATCCGCCGCCCGCCACCGCACATGATCGCCTCGTCGGGTTTGATTCCCGCATCGAGGAAGGCCATGCAATGCATCGGCTTGACCGTCGAGCCGGGGGGATAGAGACCCTTGAGCACCTTGTTGCGCAGCGGCACGCGCTCGTCTTCGCGCAGCATGGCGTATTCGACGCGCCCGATGCCTTGCGAAAAGCTGTTGGGGTCGAAGCTCGGCATGGACGCCATGCACAAGAGGTCGCCCGTCTCGCAATCCATGACGACGACCGAGCCACTTTCGAGGCCGATACGGCGCGCCGCATAGTCCTGCAGCGGGCCGTCGATCGTCAGCCGAACGGGATCGCCCTGGACGTCTTCGCGGGTCTCGAGATCGCGGATGATCCGTCCCGAAGCGGTGACTTCGACCCGGCGCGCGCCGGGCACACCGCGCAGGTCGAGCTCGAACTGCTTTTCCAGCGCATCCTTGCCGATCTTGTACCCGGGCGTGATCAAGAGCGGGTTGCGGTCCTGCTCCTCGTATTCCTCGGCATTGGCCGGACCGACATAGCCGAGCAAATGGCCGACGCTGGGCCCGGTCGGGTAGAACCGCGAAAAGCCGCGCTGCGGAACCACGCCCGGTAGGTCGGGCAGGCGCACGCTAACTGCGGCGAATTCGTCATAGCTGATACCGGAGGCGATCTCGACGGGCTGGTAGCCGGGCCCATCGTCGACCCGTTTGCGGATATCGGCGGCCTGGTTGTCGTCGAGATTGAGAATGGTCGTAAGCGCGTCGATCGTCGCATCGGGGTCTTCGGTGCGATCGGGAATGATGTCGACGCGGAAATCGGCCCGGTTCGAAGCCAGCGGAGCGCCGTTGCGATCGAGCATCCAGCCGCGCCGCGGCGGGATCAGCGACAGGTTGACGCGGTTGCTCTCGCTTTCGAGCTCGTATTTCTCGTTCTCGGCGATGGCGATATAGCCCATTCGCGCGGCCAGCAGCACGCCGAGCCCGCCCATGGCGGTGCCGATGACGAAGGTTCGCCGGTCGAAGGCATTGTCCAGCGTCGACTGGGTTACGACCTCGCGGGGCCGGGCACGGCGGCGCAGGCGCATTACAGCGCTCTCCAGCGGGTCAGCCGGAAGCGGTCGAGCATGGCCACGAAACGCGCCGCGATCGGGAAAAGCAGGATGGTGAGCACGAGTTGCGGAACCAGGGCGACGAGCGAATGGATGGTGGGCTGCGCGCCCGACAGGAGCCAGCCTGCGAACAGGTAGCCGACGATCAATAAACCCGCCGTGAACCAGTCCTGCCAGAAGGCTCGCCACGGCAAGCGCATCTCGACCACTTCGATCGCCAGCATGATCAGCGACCAGACGAACATCGCGAAGCCGAAGGGCTGACCGCTGAACAGATCGTCGATCAGGCCCAGTGGCAGTCCGGCCCAGACGGGCAACAGGCCCGGCCGTACCAGCCGCCACCCCAGCAGCATCAGCAGCCCCAGCGGCGGGACCACCGGCAGCGCGGTGGCGATGGGGAATACCGGCAGGATGGACGCGACCATGATCGATGCCCAGGGCACCGCATTGGCCAGCATGTTCGAATGCGATCGGTTTATCCGGCTGCCATAGGCATCGGTGCGCGCCCGTGGATCGTTGCGCTCCATCAATCCGTCAGCTCGCGTTCGATCGGGGTTTCCGCGCCCAGCGCCGCTTCGGGTTCGTAGATCTGCTCCACGCTGACGTAGTCCGCGGCCGCCGGATCGCTGACAATGCGCGCAAGACCGCCATCATCGGTCGTCTCGGTCAGGATCGCCACGGCGATACCCGGCGGGTAATAGCCGCCAGCGCCGCTGGTGACGAACAGGTCGCCGGGCTCCAGCGGGTTGATACCGAGGTTGATCAGCTTGATGCGCAGCAAGCCATCGCCGCGGCCTTCGGCGAAAGCGACCACTTCATCGCCCGCGCGGCGGACCGGCAGCACGCTTTCGGTATCGGTCAGCAGCAGGACGCGCGAACTGGAACTGCCCGTTTCGAGGATCCGCCCGACCACGCCGCGCGGCGAACGCACCGGCATTCCGACCGCGACGCCATCGTCGCTGCCCGCGCCGAGATAGGCGAACCGCCGCGTGCTCGAGGCGGACGAACCCACCAGCCGTGCCACCGCGACGGGCTTGGTCTCGGCCTCGTGCAGGTCGAGCAGGCCCTTCAGGCGGACGTTTTCCTGCTTCACCGCCTCGGCCTCGCGCAGCCGGATACGCGCGATTTCCATTTCGCGCTTGAGCTGCGCGTTCTTCGAACCCGCGCGGTAATAGCCGCTGATGTTCTCCCAGACGCTCTTCGATCCGGTGCGCACCGTGGCGGCGGTTTCGGTGGCCGGCGACAGGCCGCCCTGCGCCGCGCCGCGCACTCCGCCGAACAGCTGCGGCTGGAAGAACGAAAGCGTAAGCAGGATCGCGCCGATCAGCGCGCCGATGCCCGCGATCACGTATCCGGTGAACAGATTGTACTGCGCCCTGCGAGAATACCCCGAGCGCCGTGAGCCTGTCGGCGCCATTCCCCTGCCTTTCCTAAGCCGTCATCAGGACGCCGCGGTAGATCGGGTCCTCCATTGCGCGGCCCGTGCCGAGCGCGACGCAGGACAGCGGATCTTCCGCGATGGTGACCGGCAGGCCGGTTTCCTCGCGCAGATATTCGTCCAGCCCGCCGATCAGCGCGCCGCCGCCGGTGAGCACGATGCCCTGGTCGACGATGTCGGCCGCCAGCTCGGGCGCGGTGTTTTCCAGCGCGATGCGCACGCCTTCGACGATCGCGCCGATGGGTTCGGACAGGGCTTCGGCGATGTGGCCCTGGTTGATCGTGATTTCCTTGGGCACGCCGTTGACGAGGTCGCGGCCCTTCAGCGTGATGCTTTCGCCCACGCCGTCTTCGGGCGGACGTGCGACGCCGAAATCCTTCTTGATCCGCTCGGCGGTGCTGTCGCCGATCAGCAGGTTGTGATGTCGGCGGACATAGGAAACGATCGCTTCGTCCATCTTGTCGCCGCCGGTGCGGACCGAGGTGGTGTAGGCGAGGCCACGCAGCGACAGCACGGCGACTTCGGTTGTGCCGCCGCCGATGTCGACGACCATGCTGCCGACCGGTTCGGTCACGGGCATGTCGGCACCGATCGCCGCGGCCATCGGTTCGAGGATGAGATAGACTTGGCTGGCACCCGCATTCGATGCGGCATCGCGGATCGCGCGGCGTTCGACCGAGGTCGACCCCGACGGTACGCAGATGGTGATTTCGGGATAGCGCATCAGGCTCTTGCGCCCGTTTACCTTGCGGATGAAGTGCTTGATCATCTCTTCGGCCACGTCGAGATCGGCGATCACGCCGTCGCGCAGCGGGCGGATGGCCTCGATGCTGTCGGGCGTCTTGCCCATCATCATCTTGGCATCGTCACCCACGGCCTTGACGCGCTTCATGCCGTTGATCGTCTCGAGCGCAACCACGCTTGGTTCGTTCAGGACGATACCCTGGTCCTGCACGTAAACCAGCGTGTTGGCGGTGCCGAGGTCGATCGCCATGTTCTGCACGCCGAATTTGAAGAGATTGTTCCAGAAGCCCATTTTCGTTCGATTTTCCGTTGTGTCGCGTGATCCGGCGAAGGGGAGCGACCCGCTCGCACCTCTCCAGCAGGAAATGGTGGGCGAGCCTTAGCGAGATTATCGCGCGAATGCCAAAATTTTCCGCTATTCCCGTGGGGGATAGGTGAACGCATTGCCTCGGAATCACGGCGCTTCACCGCTAGAACGATTTACCCATGCCGCAAATCCGCCGCCTGCCCGAGAATCTGGTCAACCGCATCGCTGCGGGCGAGGTGGTCGAACGGCCGTCTTCGGCGCTCAAGGAGCTTGTCGAAAACGCGATCGACGCCGGCGCCACGCGGATCGCGGTGAAGCTGGTCGAAGGCGGACTGACCAGTCTCGAGGTGACCGACGATGGCTGCGGGATGACGCCGGATGAAATGGCGTTGGCGCTCGAACGGCACGCGACATCGAAGCTGCCGGACGAGGCGATCGAACAGGTCGCGACACTGGGGTTTCGCGGCGAGGCGCTGCCGAGCATCGCCAGCGTTGCCCGGTTCACGATCGAGAGCCGTCCGGCCGGTGCCGAACAGGGCTGGAAACGGGTGGTCGATCACGGCGAGATCGCCGCCGAAGGCCCCGCCGCGCTACCGCCCGGCACGCGGGTGCGGGTCGAAAACCTGTTCGGCAAGATCCCCGCGCGCCGCAAGTTCCTGCGCACGGCGCGGAGCGAATACGCCGCCTGCAAGGACGTGGTCGTGCGGCTTGCCATGGCGCGGCCCGACGTGGCGATCAGCTTCGATCACGGCGAGCGGCGGATCTTCGCGCTGCAGGGCGGGGAAGGGCTGGCCAACCGCGTTGCGCAGCTGATCGCGCGCGAGCTCAAGGACAACGGCGTCGCGATCGACATGGACCGCGGCGAAATGCGCCTGACCGGGATCGCGGGCCTGCCGACCTACAATCGCGGCGTGGCCGACCACCAGTATCTGTTCGTCAACGGCCGCCCGGTGAAGGACCGCCTGCTCACCGGTGCAGTCCGCGGCGCCTATGCCGACATGCTCGCGCGGGATCGCCACGCGGTGCTGGCGCTGTTCCTCGACCTGCCGGCAGAAGAAGTCGACGTGAACGTTCACCCCGCCAAGACCGAGGTGCGGTTCCGCGATGCACAGGGCGTGCGCGGATTCATCGTCTCGGGCCTGCGCCGCGCGCTGGCGACGGGCGACAAGCGCAGCGCGCAAAGCCCCGACGCGGGTGCCATGGCGCGCTGGCAGCAGGAACCCGTGCGCGAGGAGCCGTCGCCCGCGCTGCGCTCGATCTTCGAAGGGCGCGACTGGTCCGCGCCTGCCACCGGCGTGGCCGAGCCGGGCCGGGCCTGGCACGCGGGCGAGGGCGGCACCATGGCCGAGCCGCGTGGCCGGGCCGAGGAAGCGGTACCGGCGGATACGTCCGCGGCGGATTATCCCCTGGGCATTGCCCGCGGTCAGGTCGCCAACACCTATATCGTCGCCGAAGCGCAGGACGGGCTGGTGCTGGTCGACCAGCATGCCGCGCATGAACGGCTCGTACTCGAACGCCTGCGGGCTGCGGGCGCCGAAGAAGCGGTCGCGCGCAGCCAGGCGCTGCTGATCCCCGAAGTGGTCGAACTCGACGAAACCAGCTGCGACCGGCTCGAGGAAGCTGCACCCCGGCTTGCCGAACACGGGCTTGCGATCGAACGTTTCGGGCCCGGGGCAATGCTCGTACGCAGCCTGCCACACGCCATTGCGCGGACCGATCCGGAAAAGCTGCTGCGCGATATCGATGACGATCTGGCGCTTAATGGCGAGGCGCTGCTGCTGGGCGAAAAGCTCGATCTCGTTCTGGCCACGATGGCCTGCCACGGTTCGGTGCGCGCGGGGCGCGTGCTGCGGGTCGACGAGATGAACGCGCTGCTGCGCGAAATGGAACGCACCCCGCGTTCAGGCCAGTGCAATCACGGCCGGCCGACCTGGGTCAAGCTGTCGATGGAAGACGTCGAGAAACTGTTCGGGAGGCATTGATGCGCATTACCATACCGCTCCTGTTGGCGCTGGGACTGGCGGCCTGTGCGGACGAGCCGACCGAGGAAGAGCGGGCTGCCGCCGTGGCGGAAGTGGAGGCGCACCAGACGCCGCCGCCCGAACAGCTCGAACCCGGAGCGATCCGCTATCGCGAGATCGAGGAATACGACCTCTACGGCGCAGGCTGCAGCTTTGCGCCCGCGGGCGGGGGAGTGGCGGCGGTGGCGCTGGCCATGGCCGAAACCGGGCATTTTCTGCGCGATGGCGAAATGCAGACGCTGGCTGCCGACAAGGGCAGCGCCGAACTGCCCTATCTTGCGCGCAGCAAGTATGACGGGACGGCCTATTCCATGACGCTGGAGATCGACGAGGATGCGGGCGAGGAAGTGGCTGCGGAAGTCAGCGATTTCCCCGCCACGCTGACGATCTCGAATGCCAACGATCAGGTGGTCTATCGCAAGTCGGGCATTGCGCANTGCGGCGTGTGAGCTAGTCGGTCCCGGCGGGATCGCGCGTGCGGATCAGCCCGTTCGAAACCATTTCCATCACCGGTTCATCGTTCTGGTTGAAGACGNTGAGGTGGCTCTTGAAGATGCCCATTTCGGGGCGCGAGGCACTGCGGCGCTTTTCGATCACTTCGCTTTCGCAGCGCAGCGTGTCGCCCGGATAGACCGGCTTCTTCCAGCGCAGCTTGTCGACCCCGGGTGACCCGAGCCCCGCCTGCTTGTGCTTGGTGAGATTGGCGACCAGCATCGACATGGTCATCGCGCAGGTGTGCCAGCCGCTGGCCGAAATGCGCCCGAAGTGGGTTTGCGCCGCCGCCTCGTCGTCGAGGTGGAAGGGTTGCGGATCGTATTTCCTAGCGAAATCGATCACCTCTTCACGCGTCACTTCATAGTGCCCGAAGGCCTGCTTGTGCCCGATGGCGATGTCTTCGTAGAACTGCATTGCAAAATGCAATGGATCAATCGCGCGGGCGACGCAACATGGAAATGCAGCCGCGGCCCTGTAACGCGAAAAGGCGCGCGGGTTTAAAGCCGCGCGCCTGATGCGTTGGATGGGTGGTGGAACTACGCCCGGAACTGCGGGACCCGGCCGTCGGAACCCATGTCGGGAATGATCCGGTAGCGGGCCAGCACGAGGCTGAAGATCCCGAAGGCCAGCAGGCCGATCGCCACCAGCGTGAAGATGATNCCTTCGCCCGCAAGGCTGGCCACGGCATCGCCCAGTGTCTTGACCTGNTCCGAGCCGCCCGACAGGAAACCGGCCTTGAACAGCGACCAGCCGATGACGAGGAAGACGACGGCGCGGGCGATATAGCCGATGCCGCCGACGATCCGGGTCTGCGAGGGTGCGCGGCCGCTGATCCGGTTCATGAAGCTGCCGGTCGCGCCCTTTTTGGCCTGGAAGATCGCAGTTGCGAAGAAGGCGATGCCGAGCAGGCCCAGCACCACGCCGCCGAACTCCATCGACAGGACACCCGAAGCCGCGTCCTGTGCGCCGCCACCGCTGCTGTCGCTGCCGGAACTGGCGAATTTGTAGGCCGAATAGGCGAGNGCGAGGTGGCCGATTGCGCTACCCGCATGGCCAAGCCTTACCGCCCAACCCTTGGTGTCGGTCCCGTGGTTCTCGATATCGAAGAATGTCGAGGCGAAGCGGAAAAGTGCATAGGCAAGCAATCCCACCACCATCAGCCACAGGATGGCGGTGCCGAGCGGGAAATCGCGGATCGCCTGGAAAATGCCGTTGGTGCCTTCGCTGATCCGGCCTGCGCTGGTCAGCGCGATCAGGCCGAGCACCGAATAGAGGATGGCGCGGCTGAAATATCCGACGCGTACCAAAGTGCTGAATTTTTCCGACTTGTCGACCACATCTGTCTCCCCGTTGAGCTTTGATTGGCAACGGGGTGGGGGCGGTCTCGTTCCGCCCGGCNCTTAATTTTGCTGGGCNAGAGCNCCGCNGACATCGGCCAGGTCGCCATCCGAGCGNGCTGCCTGCGGCAAGCCGACAAGATGGCGCAGCAGCGGCGCGACCGCGGTGTTCTGGAAGCCGTCCAGCGTCACGCCGTTGCGGAAGGCCGGCCCGTGGGCAATGAACAACGATGCCATTTCCGGCGCGAAGGGATCGTATCCGTGACTGCCGCCGCTCCACTGTGCGCCCGGCGCCGTGGCCGAAATCGTCCAGCCGGTATCGGGCAGGCACAGATAGGGCGGGATGCGATCATGCGTGCCGTACTGGAAGCGCGCCGGGATNTCGNCCTTGCGCCAGCATTCCATATGCGCGTGATCGCGCAGCAGGGCCGCCTCGAGCGCCGCAGCATTGCCTTCGGTGGGCTGGAAGGTCGCATAGGCGCCGCCTTCGACCAGCCGGTAGAGCGCCGGATCGACGATATCGGCCAGCGCAATGACTCGGTCCGAGCCTGTCGCAGCCATTCCGTGATCCGAAACGATCACCAGATTGGCGGGCTGGCCCAGCGTCTCGAGCCCGGCGACGAGACTGGCGATGTGCCGGTCGATATCGCGCAGCGCGGCGTCGGTTTCCTCGCTATCCGGCCCCGCGCCATGGCCCGCGCTGTCGACCGTGTCGAAATAGAGCGTGACGAATTCGGGGCGGATTTCGGCCGGCCGGCGCAGCCAGTCGAGCACCGAATTGACGCGCTGGGTGTTCGAAACCTGCATGCTGAAGGCCTGCCAGTCGCTGGCCATCGTCCCATCTGTCACCGGGCCGTAGCGCACTGCCGTTCCGCCCCAGGCCACGGCCGAGCCGGGCCAGAACATGGCGGCGCTGCGGATGCCCGCTTCCTCGGCCTCGACCCAGACCGGCTTGGCTTCGCTCCACCAATAGGGATCGACCGTGGCCATGGTGAAGGGATCGTCGGGGCGCGCGGCATCTTCCATGCGGTTGGCGGTGATGCCGTGATGATCGGGCACCAGGCCGGTCACCAGCGTCCAGTGATTGGGGAAGGTCTTGGTCGGGAAGGACGGCCGCATCGCCGCGCGCGTACCGTCGCTGGCCAACTGCGAGAGCGTCGGGGTCAGCCCGCGTTCGAGATAGTCCGGGTGGAAGCCGTCGATCGATACCAGGATCGTTACCGGTTCGCGCTGCTGGGCCACCGCCATGCTGGCGACTGGCGCATCGGCATAGGCGGCGCAGCCGCCCAGCACGCTGGCAAGACCGAGGGCGAGGGCGGCGGCAATCCGGTTCATGGAAGTGACCTCAGACGTTGAACTTGAACAGCAGGACGTCCCCGTCCTGTACCAGATATTCCTTGCCCTCCTGGCGCAGCTTGCCCGCTTCGCGCGCACCGCTTTCTCCGCCCAGTGCAAGGTAATCATCGTAGGCAATTGTTTCAGCGCGAATAAACCCGCGCTCGAAATCAGTGTGGATCTCGCCCGCGGCCTGTGGTGCCTTGGCCCCGGTGGGGAAAGTCCAGGCGCGCGTTTCCTTCGGACCGGCGGTGAAGAAGGTCTGCAGGCCGAGCAGCTTGTAGCCGGCGCGGATCACCCGGCTCAGTCCCGATTCTTCCAGCCCCAGTTCGGCGAGGAATTCGACGCGATCTTCGACCGGCATCGCGACCAGTTCGGCTTCGATCGCAGCCGAGACCACCACGGCCTCGGCGCCTTCCGTCTTGGCCTTGGCGAAAACCAGTTCGGACAGCGCATTTCCGCTGGCAGCGTCTTCTTCGGCGACGTTGCAGACATAGAGCACGGGCTTGGCGGTCAGCAGCTGCGCCTGGCGGAAGACGCGGGCCTCTTCCTCGTCCTTGGGCTCGGTCAGCCGCGCAGGCTTGCCGTCCTTGAGCAGCTCGAGCGCCTGGCCGAGCACGTTGGCCATCAGCTTGGCTTCCTTGTCGCCGCTGGTGGCACGCTTGGCGGCAGCGGGAACGCGCTTCTCGAGGCTTTCGAGATCGGCCAGCAGCAATTCGGTCTCGACCACTTCGGCATCGGCCAGCGGGTCGACCTTGTTGGCGACGTGCTGGATGTCGTCATCCTCGAAGCAGCGCAGCACATGCACGATCGCATCGACTTCGCGGATATTGCCGAGGAACTGGTTGCCCAGCCCTTCGCCCTGGCTCGCGCCTTTGACCAGTCCGGCGATATCGACGAAGGCCAGNTGCGTCGGCAGGATCTTGGCCGACTTGGCGATCGCGGCAATCTTGTCGAGCCGCTCGTCCGGCACCGCGACCTGGCCGACATTCGGCTCGATCGTGCAGAACGGATAGTTCGCGGCCTGCGCGGCCTGCGTCTCGGTCAATGCGTTGAACAGGGTGGACTTGCCGACATTCGGCAGGCCGACGATCCCGCAGCGGAAACCCATCAGAAACTCCGGTATATGTGTGTGGCGCGCGCCTTAGCCGCGCCGCACGCGAATAGCCAGAGCGTCAGACGTTGTGCACCGCCTTGATCAGCGGGCCGTAGCCGCTTTCGCCCAGCCAGCCGACCTGCGTCCTGGCGCTGACCTCGTTGATCGCGGTCTGCGGGATCGCTCCGCCGCTCACCGGCAGGCGCACCGGCCGGCTCCCCGGGACCATGCCCAGCACCCGCATCATCGCGCGCGGGATATCCATCGGATCGGCGCTGCGGCCCGAACCGTCCGCCGTTCCCATGCCTGCGACGATCTGCGGGTACCCGTCCAGATGCGTCTGGTCGGCGCGGTCCTTGAGCTGTTGCGAATAGCGGTTNCGGTTGACCCAGATCTGCGTCGGGTAGCCACCCGGCTCNATCACGGTCACGCCGATATTGTGCGGGACCAGTTCGTAAGCGAGCTGTTCGAACATCGCCTCGACGGCGAACTTGGTCGCCGAATAATGCCCGGTATAGGGTACCATGACCCGGCCGAGCTGGCTCGACACGGCGAAGATATGGCCCTGCTTGCGCGCGCGCATTCCGGGCAGCACCGCGCGGGCCAGCCGGTGGTAGCCAAGCACGTTGGTATCGAAGGCGAGCTTGGTCGCTTCCATGTCCTGGACCTCGACCGGCCCGGTGATGCCGATCCCGGCATTGTTGACCAGCACATCGAGCCCGCGGCCGATTTCGCGCTCGGCGCTGGCGACGGCTTCGATGACCTCGTGATCGAGCAGCACGTCGAGCCGCAGTACGCGGATATCGAGCGATTCGTCGCGCGCCAGCTGCATCAGCTCTTCGGCCTCGGGCCGCGGCGTGTTGCGCATGGTGGCGAAGACAGTCGCTCCGGCGCGGGCGAAATGTTCGGCGGCGAGGCGCCCGAAGCCCGATGAGCAACCGGTGATGAGGATCGCCTTGCCCGTCAGGTCGGGCGCGGGGATCAGCTTGTCGTCCTGCGCCCGGACGGCAGTGGCGGCAAGCGCCCCGGTAGCGGCGGCTCCGGCAAGCAGAGTGCGGCGGGTCAAATCAGGCATGGCAGTCTCCCTTCCGCGGAAGCATGCCGTCAAATGCCCCGATTGGCCAGCGGTTCGAAGGCCGCCGCGCCGGACCGAAGCTAGCCGCCCCGCTTGCGCTTCTTGCGGCGGTAGAGCGCCACTGCGGCACCGTAGCCCGCGATACCGGTCCCCATCATCGCCAACGCGCCCGGTTCGGGAACCGCAGTTCCGCCGCTCCCGTTTCCGCCACCCGAATCGCTGGGCGGGCGGGTCATCGCCGCCGCGGAAGTGGCCGTGACCAGCAGGCTGGCGGTGAGAAGTGCTGTCTGCAACAGGCGCATGAATGATCCCCGAATTATTCGAATGCGGCGATAATGGAACATTCGAACTTTTCGAACCGTCTTTGCACGATTGTCTCCGACCGGGACATTTCGACTTGTTGCCGCTTCAGTCCTGCAGGCGCAGCGCGATATCGTTCATGAAGCGGGCGTCGTCGCCCTTGGCCAGCCATTCGGCTTCGGCCGCCATCGCCGCCAACATGTCGGCCAGCGGGTCCATTTCGCTCTTGGCGTAATTGCCCAGTACATGGCCGTGGACGCGCTCTTTCGATCCGGGGTGGCCGATGCCGATCCGCACGCGGCGGAAATCGGGGCCAAGGTGCTGGTTGATCGACCGCAGCCCGTTATGGCCCGCCAGCCCGCCGCCCATGCGGACCTTGACCTTGAAGGCGGCAAGGTCGAGCTCGTCATGGAACACCGTCAGCGCATCGGGTTCGAGCTTGTAGAACCGCAGCGCTTCGCCCACCGCGCGGCCGCTTTCGTTCATGAAGGTCGCGGGCTTGAGCAGCAGCACCTTGTGCGTGCCGATCCGGCCTTCCTGCGCCCAGCCGGAAAACTTCTTCTGGACCGGGCCGAAATCGTACATCGCCGCGATGACGTCGACCGCCATGAAGCCGACATTGTGCCGGTTCATGGCGTATTGCGGTCCGGGATTTCCAAGGCCTGTCCATATCTGCATGCGGGGTCCTCTAGCGACGATGGGGCCAAACGCAAAACGCCGGCCCCTCGCGGGACCGGCGCTTCGTTGCGGTGAGGCAAGAGGCGATTACTCGCTCTTGTCTGCCTGTTCCTGCGCAGCGTCCTCGTCGACACCCTGTTCGGTGGCGGGGACATCCTGCGGATCGGTTTCGCCGTCCTGCGTGGTATCGCCTTCGGCCTTCTTGAGCGCCGAGGGAGCAACCAGCGTGGCGATGGTGAAGTCGCGATCGGTGATCGCGCTTTCGCTGCCGGCGGGCAGCTGCACTTCGCTGATGTGGATCGAATCGCCGACTTCCTTGCCGGTGACGTCGACTTCGATCTCGCCGGGGATCTTGTCGTTGTCGCAGACCAGTTCCAGCTCGTGACGGACCACGTTCAGCACGCCGCCCTTCTTCAGGCCGGGGCTGGCTTCCTCGTTGAGGAACACGACGGGGACCGAAACTTCGATCTTGCCGCCCTTGGCGAGGCGGAAGAAGTCGGCGTGCTCGGGACGGTCGGTGACCGGGTTGAGAGCGACGTCCTTGGGAAGCGTCTTGACCTTCTTGCCACCGATTTCGACCTCGACGATCGAGTTCATGAAGTGACCGGTCATCAGCTGTTTGACCAGTTCCTTCTCCTCGACGTGGATCATGATGGGGTCTTCCTTGCCGCCGTAGATCACGGCGGGGACACGGCCTTCACGGCGCAGCTGACGGGAGGCTCCCTTGCCAGCCCGTTCACGCGCCTCGGCCGGCAGGGTCAGAGCGTCGCTCATGGCACTTACCTTTCGAATGCTATTTGGTTGCTCGGTCCACCACGCCTCCAGGGATGACCATGGTGCCGAAGGGCGCGCGCATACGCAGGGCGGGCGTGAAAAGCAAGCGGCATCGCCTGCCGGGCGGCGCTATTCGAGGCGGCTGACGGTGTAGCCGCGGCTTTCGAGCAGGGCGGGCAGACCGCGTTCGCCGAGCAGGTGGCCCGCGCCCACCGCGATCAGTGGGCGTTCGCTGGCGGAAAGCAGGTTCTCGATCTGCGCCGCCCAGGACCGGTTGCGGTCATACAGCAGGACCTGCGCAAGTTCGGGGTCGGCGAGGATCCCGCGCCGCGTCAGCTCGATCAGCAGGTCGGTGTCGCCGCCCAACCAGGCNTTGGCCAGCGTATCGCCCTTGTCGCCATATTCGCGCGCTTCCTCGATCACGGCATTGAGGAGGTCGCGCTGTTCGGTCTGGGGCAACGTATCGAAGATGGCCAGTTGCGCGCGCGCGCCCTCGAGTTCGACGACCTCGCGCTGGTCGAAGGCGGCCAGCAGCACGCGGTCGGCGCCGTTTTCCGCCTTGTTGGACTGCGCGACCTGCGCCAGCGCCAGCGCCGCAGCCCAGCTTTCCATCGGGTCGAAATAGCTCCGGCGGACCTTGGCCTTGACCAGCAGTTCCTCGAATTCGCCGCGCAGCGCGGGATCGATCCGCTCGATCACCGGCCCCTCGCGCCGGTCGAAGGCCATCTGCTCGAACAGCTTCGACAGGTCCTCGCCATTGTCGAGATCGGCCACTTCGACCACCAGCATGTCGGCATCGCCAAGCGTTTCGGTCAGCCGCGGCGATTGCCACTTGGCCCCGTCGGGCAGCGCGTGGATCGTGCCGAACAGCCATCCCTCGACTGCGCCCGCGCTATCGGTGATTTCCCACAATGCGGGGTGCGGCCCATCGGGCTTGGCGGCATCGGGCGTGCTGTCGCAAGCGGCGAGCAGCAGCGCCAGCGCAAGGCCGAGCATGCGGGCAGGCCGGGAGGATAAGCGAAACGTCACATGGCCTGTCTGCATGGAACGCGCAGCCGCGCAAGCCGGGAAAAGCCCGCGGTCCGACGATGGGACAGCTATTGCACGCGGGTCACCGCCAGCCCGCGGCCGGTGAGATAGTCCTGCACGCTCATCGCGCCCGCCAGATGCCCCGCGCCCACGGCAACGAACACCGTGCCGGGCTCGTCCAGCCGCGTATCGATCCATTCGGCCCAGCGCTCGTTGCGATCGTAGAGCAGCGCCTTGGCGAGCACAGGATCGGTCAGCCCCTCGTTGAGCAGCGCGGCCAGCCCGTCGGCATCGCCATCGAGCCATTCTTCGACCATGCGGTCCATCATCGGGACGATGTCGTCGATATTGTCGGCCGAGACCATCAGGAAGGCGACCTGCGATTCCACCGGCAGCGTGTCGAACAGTTCGATCTGCCATTCGAGCGTTTCGAGCGCACCGCGCGACGCACTGGCCGGGGCGAGTTCCTCCAGCTTCATCTCGACCCCGCTCTCCGCCTTGTAGCCGGCCTGGAGCAGGGGGACGATCGACAGCGTCATGGCCGCGAACCACGGTTCGAACTGGTCGAAGGCGGCGGGCGGCATGTTCATCCCGGCCAGCGCGGCTTCGAACTTCGCGCGATCATCCTCGCCCAGCAGGTCGCGCAGCGTGCGCCCGTCGGCCAGCAGCGCCTTCGTCATCACCTGCTGCTGCGCTGCGGGATCGAGCGCGGCGCCGCTGGGGATCTCGGTCACCAGTTCCTGCGTCTGCGCCAGCGCTTGCTCGATCGGCCCGCGGTACCATTCGACGCTTTCGGGCAGCGCGTGCACGGTCCCGAAGAGATAGATCGTCGTGTCTTCGTCGGCGACCTTCCACAGGCCCGGGCCCGTGGGCGCCGGAGGTTCGGCGACGGGGGCGGGCGGCGGGGCGGGGCTTTCGGCCGCGGGGTAGCTGGCGCAGCCCTGCAGGACGAAGGCCAGCGGGGCGAGCGACAGCAGCGCCGGACGTAGCTTGGATATGGGCATGCGCGATGATTCCGTTCGGTTGGGCGTTGCGGGATACCGGCGCTTGGGGCTGCTTGCCAAGCCGCGCTGGCATATTGCCCGGGGAAGCGCGCCGCGCTGCGGCATTGACCGGTGAAACACCTTGCGCCATTGCCCCGCGCCATGGACCGCAATCCGCAAAATTCCTTCCAGGACATGATCCTCGCGCTGCACGATTTCTGGAGCGCGCAGGGCTGCCTCATCCTGCAACCCTACGACATGCGCATGGGCGCAGGCACCTTCCACACCGCGACGACGCTGCGCGCGCTCGGCCCCGAGCCGTGGAACGCCGCCTTCGTCCAGCCNTGCCGCCGCCCGACCGACGGCCGCTATGGCGAGAACCCCAACCGGCTGCAGCATTATTACCAGTACCAGGTGATCCTGAAGCCGAGCCCGCCCGATATCCAGGACCTCTATCTCAAGAGCCTCGAAGTGATCGGCATCGATCCGCTCAAGCACGACATCCGCTTCGTCGAGGACGACTGGGAAAGCCCGACGCTGGGGGCCTGGGGACTGGGCTGGGAGGTCTGGTGCGACGGGATGGAAGTCACCCAGTTCACCTATTTCCAGCAGATGGGCGGGTTCGACTGCAAGCCGGTGGCGGGCGAACTGACCTACGGGCTCGAACGCCTGGCGATGTATATCCAGGGCGTCGACAACGTCTACGATCTGAATTTCAACGGTGGCTCGTCCTCAAGTAGCGAAGCGATAGGACGCGAAAGACGCGTATCCTACGGCGACGTCTTCCTCGAGAACGAGAAGCAGATGTCGAAATGGAACTTCGAGGTCGCCGAGACCGANGCGCTGTTCGACCTGTTCAACAAGGCCGAGGCCGAGTGCAAGAACGCGCTCGCCAATGACGTACCGATCGCCGCCTATGAACAGGCNGTGGAGGCAAGCCACATCTTCAACCTGTTGCAGGCNCGCGGCGTGATCAGCGTGCAGGAGCGCGCCAGCTACATGGGCCGCGTCCGCGACCTCGCGCGCGGCAGCTGCGAAGCGCATATGGCGAAGGAAGCGCCCGCCTGGGCCGAGAAATANCCGGAGTGGTCGAAATGATCCGTTTACCCGCTCCCGTCGCTCCTGCGCAGGCAGGAGCCTATCTGCCCTCTGAGGAGCTCGCCAACGCCCTTATCTGGGCCCCTGCCTGCGCAGGGGCGACGGAGTGGGATTATGTCTGATTTCCTCCTCGAACTGCGCAGCGAAGAAATCCCCGCCCGCATGCAGGCTGGCGCGCGCGCCGAACTCGAAAAGCTGTTCCGCCGCGAAATGGATGCCGCCGGTGTCGAAGCGGGCGAGATCACCGTCTGGTCGACCCCGCGCCGCCTCGCGCTGATCGCNCGCGGGCTCCCGCTGGCGACCGAGGCCGTCAGCGAAGAACTGAAGGGCCCGCCCATCGGCGCGCCCGATCAGGCGGTCGACGGTTTCTGCCGCAAGGCGGGCGTCGCCAAGGCCGATCTCGAAACGCGCGAGGTCAAGGGCCGCGAAACCTATTTCGCAGTGAAGAACGTACCCGGCCGCGCGACGGCGGACCTGCTCGCCGAAGCGATCCCCGCGATTATCCGCGACTTCAGCTGGCCCAAGTCGATGCGCTGGGGCGGTGCCTCGATCAGCACCGAATCCTTGCGCTGGGTGCGCCCGCTGTCGGGCATCGTCGCGCTGCTGGGCGACGAAGTGGTCGANTGCGAAGTGCACGGCGTCACCAGCGGNGCGGTCACGCTGGGGCACCGCTTCCACCACTCGGGCGACATCACCATCGGCAATGCCGACGACTACGTGATGAAGCTGCGCGCGGGTCATGTCATCGTCGACCATCAGGAACGGCAGGACCTGATCCGCTCGGGCGCCGCCAAGGTCGCCAGNGAAGCCGGCCTCCGCCTNGTCGAGGACGAGGGGCTGGTGATCGAGAATGCGGGCCTGACCGAATGGCCCGTCCCGCTGCTCGGCCGGTTCGAGGAGGATTTCCTCGAGGTCCCGCCCGAGACGATCCAGCTCACCGCGCGCGTCAACCAGAAGTACTTCGTTTGCGAGGACGAAAAGGGCGAGCTCGCCAACGCCTTCATCTGCACTGCCAATATCGAGGCGGAGGATGGCGGCGCGCGCGTGGTCGACGGCAACCGCAAGGTCCTCGCCGCGCGCCTGTCCGACGCCCGCTTCTTCTGGGACGTCGACCGCAAGAAAACGCTCGCCGANCANGCCAAGGGGCTGGAGCGGATCACCTTCCANGAAAAGCTGGGCACCGTGGCCGACAAGGTCGAGCGCGTGGCCAAGCTGGCGCGCTGGCTGGTNGANGANGNNATCGTCAAACCCAACACCCGTCATTCCCGCGAAGGCGGGAATCCAGATAACGGCGGTGGTACAGGCAATTCAGGCCAGCTGGACCCCCGCCTGCGCGGGGGTGACGGCTTGAGCCGGGAAGACCTCGCCGAAATGGCCGAACAGGCGGCGCGGCTCGCCAAGGCCGATCTGGTCACCGAGATGGTCGGCGAGTTTCCCGAACTGCAGGGCCTGATGGGCGGCTACTACGCCCGCGCCGAGGGCCTGCCCGATGCCGTCGCCGACGCGATCCGCGATCACTACAAGCCGGTCGGGCAGGGCGACGACGTTCCGACCGCACCGGTGACGGTGGCGGTGAGCTTGGCGGACAAGCTGGATACGCTGCGCAGTTTCTTCTCGATCGATGAGAAGCCCACCGGATCGAAAGACCCCTTCGCACTTCGTCGTGCGGCGCTGGGTGTTATCCGCATCGTACAAGACAACGACCTTCGTTTCGGCGTTGCCCAAGGCGACCTCCTCGACTTCTTCGCCGACCGCCTCAAAGTCCAGCAGCGCGAGGCAGGTGTCCGCCACGACCTGATCGACGCGGTCTTCGCGCTTGGCGGCGAGGACGACCTTGTCCGCCTGCTTGCCCGCGTGCATGCGCTCCAGTCCTTCATGGACAGCGAAGACGGCGCCAANNTGCTCGCCGGCTACAAGCGTGCGGCCAATATCCTCAAGAAGGAGGACTGGCACGGCGCCGAAGGCGAAATCGCGCGGACGGGCGAGGAAGACCCGCTGGCGATNGTCGACGATCCCGATCTGAAGGCAGTGGTCGCGGCCAAGATGGAGCAGCGCCACGCCNGCGAGCTTTCCTACNNGGCCGAACCGGCCGAAAAGGCGCTCATGGATGCCTTGGCAAATTCGGAACCGGCAGTGAGCCGAGCCATTGAAGATGAAGACTTTTCCGCCGCGATGGCCGCGCTGGCCGCGTTGCGGGCGCCGATCGACCGGTTCTTCGAAGAAGTGACGGTAAATGCCGATGAAGAAAACAAGCGGGCACACCGGCTCGACTTGCTTGCGCGCTTCCGTGCTGCGGTGCACAAAGTCGCCGATTTCAGCCGCATCGAGGGCTGATGAATTATTGCTTCATGGACCGTGGTCCATGTGGTCCAAGTTGTAGGAATTGCCTTGATGAGTAACGACACGGTCTTCACCTTCGGCGGAAACGCGCCGCATACGAATGCAAGGCAGAAGGACAAGACCGTGACCGGCGGCAAGGGCGCCAACCTCGCCGAAATGGCGAGCATCGGCCTGCCTGTCCCGCCGGGCTTCACAATCGCGACCGAGGAATGCCTCACCTATCTCGCCGGCGGCAGCGACTTCACCGCCAAGCTGCGCAGCGATGTCGCCGCCGCGCTGAACCATGTCGAGAAGACGGTCGGCAAGGGCTTCGGCGATGCCGCCGATCCGCTGCTCGTCTCGGTGCGCTCGGGCGCCGCGGTGTCGATGCCCGGCATGATGGATACCGTGCTCAACCTCGGCCTCAACGACGACACCGTCGCCGGGCTGGCCAACACCAGCGGCGATGAACGCTTCGCCTGGGACAGCTACCGCCGGTTCATCCAGATGTATGGCGATGTCGTGCTCGGCGTCGATCACGGCCTGTTCGAGGAAGCGCTCGAAATCGCCAAGGAAGACCAGGGCTATTACGCCGATACCGAGCTGAGCGCCGAAGAATGGAAGGTGCTGGTCGCCGAATACAAGGCGATCGTCGAGCGCGAGCTCGGCTCGCCGTTCCCGCAGGACCCTATCGAGCAGCTATGGGGCGCGATCAGCGCCGTGTTCGACAGCTGGGATACCGAGCGCGCCAAGATCTACCGCCGCCTCAACGACATCCCGCATGACATGGGCACCGCGGTCAATGTGCAGGCGATGGTGTTCGGCAATATGGGCGACACCAGCGCCACCGGCGTCGCCTTCACCCGCGATCCCTCGACCGGCGAGAAGGCCTATTACGGCGAATGGCTGGTCAATGCGCAGGGCGAAGACGTGGTTGCGGGCATCCGCACGCCGCAATACCTCACCAAAGCGCGGCGCGAACTGGCCGGGGCCGACAAGCCGAGCATGGAAGAAGCCATGCCCGAAGCCTTCGCCGAGCTTGCGCGCGTGTTCGACCTGCTCGAGCGGCATTACACCGACATGCAGGACATCGAGTTCACCGTGCAGCAGGGCAAGCTGTGGCTGCTCCAGACGCGCAATGGCAAGCGCACTGCCAAGGCGGCGCTCAAGATGGCGGTCGACATGGTCGGCGAAGGGCTGATCGACGAGAAGACCGCAATCCTGCGCGTCGACCCGATGGCGCTCGACCAGCTGCTCCACCCGACGCTCGATCCAGAAGCGCCGCGCGACGTGCTGACCACCGGCCTGCCGGCCTCACCGGGCGCGGCCAGCGGCAAGATCGTGCTCGATGCGGACACTGCCGAACTGTGGGCCGGACGCGGCGAGAAGGTCGTGCTCGTGCGCGTCGAGACCAGCCCCGAGGACATTCACGGCATGCATGCCGCCACCGGCATCCTCACCGCGCGCGGCGGGATGACCAGCCATGCCGCCGTGGTCGCGCGCGGCATGGGCCGCCCCTGCGTGTCGGGCGCATCGCAAGTGTCGATCGCGCGCGAAGGCCGCACGCTCACCATCGGCGACCGCGAGCTCAAGGAAGGCGATGTCATCACCATCGACGGCGCCAACGGGCAGGTCATGGCGGGCGAAGTCGCCACCATCGAACCCGAACTGGCGGGCGATTTCGGCACGCTGATGGAATGGGCCGACAAGCACCGCCGGATGCGCGTGCGCACCAATGCCGAAACCGAGACCGAATGCCGCATGGCGCGCCAGTTCGGTGCCGAAGGCATCGGCCTGTGCCGCACCGAGCACATGTTCTTCGATGCCGGCCGCATCAGCGCGGTGCGCGAGATGATCCTCGCCGATAGCGAGGCTGGCCGCCGCGCCGCGCTCGACAAGCTTCTGCCCGAACAGCGCAGCGACTTCGTGACGATCTTCGAAGTCATGGCGGGCCTGCCGTGCACGATCCGCCTGCTCGATCCGCCGCTGCACGAATTCCTGCCGCATGGCGATGCCGAGTTCAAAGACCTCGCGCGACGCCACCGGCGTCGATATCGAGAAGCTGCGTCGCCGCGCGGGCGAGCTGCATGAATTCAACCCGATGCTGGGCCATCGCGGCTGCCGCCTCGGGATCACCTATCCCGAAATCTACGAAATGCAGGCGCGCGCCATCTTCGAGGCCGCCTGCCAGGTCGCCCGGGACAGCGGCGATGCGCCGGTGCCCGAGATCATGATCCCGCTGGTCGCCACGCGGCGCGAACTCGAACTGCTCAAGGATGTCGTCGACCGCGTGGCCAAGGAAGTGTTCACGGCCACCGGGACGACGCTCGAATATCTCGTCGGCACGATGATCGAACTGCCGCGCGCCGCGCTGATGGCGGGCGAAATCGCCGAGGTGGGTGAGTTCTTCAGCTTCGGGACCAACGACCTGACGCAGACCACGCTGGGCGTGAGCCGCGACGATGCGGGCCGCTTCCTGACGACCTATGTCGACAAGGGCATCTTCGCGCGCGATCCCTTCGTCAGCCTCGACATCGACGGAGTCGGCCAGCTGGTCGAACTCGCCGCCGAACGCGGGCGTGCGACGCGCGACGGGCTCAAGCTGGGCATTTGCGGTGAACATGGCGGCGACCCGGCGAGCATCGCCTTCTGCGAGAAGACGGGGCTCGATTACGTCAGCGCCTCGCCCTACCGCGTGCCGATTGCGCGGCTCGCGGCAGCGCAGGCCAGCCTGCGCTAGGCAATTCGCTAGTCTTTCCAGCCAGTCAGCGTCAGGATCTCGAANCTTTCGAGCACGCGGCCCTTGTTGTTNGCCTGCTTCATGAAAGCGTGTTCGGCGCGTTCGAGCGCGGCCTTGCCGAGCGGCGGGGCGGCGCTGGCCAGNACGCTGCCCAGGCCCTGGTCGCGCAGGTCGGACACCAGCCGGTGCAGCCCNCCGAACGACACGGTGAGCGTATGGCTGTCGACCACCTGGCGCTTGAACAGCGCGCGCTGAAGCAGGCCGGCAGCGGCCTGGTTGTCGATCAGCGGATGCATCCGCGCCGCGGGCCGATCGGGCTCTGCGGCGAGCATCGCCCGCCGCAGGTGCGGCAGGCTGCCCGCACCGGGAAAGCTGGCGATCATCAGTCCGTCGTCGGCCAGCGCATTGCGCAAATGGAGCAGCGCGCCGGGCAGATCGTTGACCCGGTCGAGCGATCCGAGGCTGACGATCAGGTCGTAGGGGCCGCCGTCGAGTGGACGTTCCTCGTCTAGGCTGGCGGCATCGTGTTCGTCGACCTCGGCCCCCGCGCCGCGCAGCGACAGCGCGAGAGTACCGGTCCAGTCGCCGATCACCAGCACGCGGCCGGGCGACAGGCGGATGAATTCGAGCCGGTCGAGCACGTCCTCGACCATGTCGTCGAGCAGGTAGCGCGCGGCATCGCGGTGTGCCTGGCGAACGCGCGCGCGGCGCAACCCGGCAATCCGGCGCTGGCGGGAAAAGATGCGCGGGGGAGCATGGCTGGTCATCGCCCGTTGCCCTGCCGCGCTTGCCAGCGCCGTGCAAGCGGCGCACCATCGCAAGGTGTCGACAAGCCGCCTCCTGCGCGACAGCTTCGCGCCCGTGCTGGATTTCGTCTATCCCCCGCGCTGCCCAGCATGCGGCGGGGGCGTGGGCGAACAGGGCGGTTTGTGCGCTGCCTGCTGGGAGGATCTGTCGATCCCGTCGGAACCTTGCTGCGTGTCCTGCCAGCGCCCGTTTGCCAGCACCGGGCCGGGGGAGGGGGCATCCTGTGCGGTCTGCCTGGCTACGCCTCCGCTCCACGACGGGATCGCCGCGGGCACGCTCTATACCGATACGGCGCGCAAGCTGGTGCTGGCGTACAAGCACGGTCGCCGGATCGCGCTGGCCCCATTGCTCGCGCGGCTGATCGCGGCGCGCCTCCCGCCGGCAATGGGCAACCGGGTGATCGTACCGGTGCCGCTGCACCGCAGGCGGATCTGGCAGCGCGGCTTCAACCAGGCCGCCTTGCTTGGCCGCCAATTGCACCAGCTCGGTCATGGCCCGCTGTGCGTCGACGCCCTTGTCCGCACTCGGCCCACGCCGCCGCTGGGCGGATTGGGAAAGAAGGCGCGGGCCCGTACGTTGAGCGGGGCTATCGCGCTGCGCCCCGCACGCGNGGGCATGATCGCGGATGCCGATGTCATCCTGGTCGACGATGTGCTGACCAGCGGGGCGACGAGCACCGCTTGTGTCCGGGCGCTCAAGCGGGGCGGCGCCCGCAGCGTAATCATCGCGTGTTTTGCGAGGGTGCTCGACGAAGCGCGCGACGCGCGCAGGACCGATAGCGCGCGGTAGAAACGAAACGCCCGGGATCTTGCGATCCCGGGCGCCACGTGACGAATATAACCGGACCGGCCTTGCGGCATGGTGCAGCCCCCCAGCATGCACCTCGGATCCATCCCTCATCGTTCCCGGATGCGCCGCAACCCCTCGATCGCGGCAGCGAACCCGGTGACCCCCTGAACCCTGGCGCTCTGATGGCACCGTTGTTCCGGTGGGCAGGCCTCACTTGCCTGCGCNGCATATGTTCCCGAAACTTCGCGATCATCAAACAGGCATTTGCAACAATGTCCGATTTTGGGTCGACTTTGTGGTTATCTTGCAACAACAGGGCGCGCAGTTTCTGATGTGAAAGGCCGAGAGAGTGAGTGAGCGTACCGACCGGGAAGCCGGCAGCGACTTCATGCCCAAGTTCAACGACAAGGGATTGCTGACCGCGGTGGTCGTCGACCATGCGACGCAGGCGGTGCTGATGGTCGGCTTCATGGATGCCGAGGCTTTGGCTGCGACGCGCGAAACCGGGCTTGCGCACTTCCATTCGCGTTCCCGCGGGAAGCTCTGGCAGAAGGGTGAGACTTCGGGCCATGTCCTGCGGGTCGAGCGGATCTTTGTCGACTGCGACCAGGACGCACTGGTCCTGTCGTGCACCCCCGCGGGGCCGACCTGCCACACGGGGGCGCCAAGCTGTTTCTACCGCGAACTCGTCGGTGACGTTCTCCAACCCGTCAAGACTTGACGCTTACGTAAACGTTCCATTATGCACGCGGCATGACACAGCCGCTGCCCAACGATCCTCGTGCGCAAACCAGCGATCGCCGCCACGCCGGCGCACATATCGAACGGCCCGACGAGCTGGGGCGCGAACAATATTCGATCTCGGACCTCACCAGCGAATTCGGCTGCACCGCGCGTGCGCTGCGCTTCTACGAGGACGAGGGGCTGATCGCGCCTTCGCGGATCGGCCTGACCCGCATCTATTCGAAGCGCGATCGCGCCCGTCTCGCGTGGATCATGCGCGCCAAGAACGTGGGCTTCTCGCTGACCGAGATCCGCGAGATGATCGACCTNTACGATCTCGGCGATGGCCGGGTCGAACAGCGGCGCGTCACGATCGAGAAGTGCAAGGCGCATGTCGCCAAGCTGAAGGAACAGCGTGACGATATCGACAGCTCGATCACCGATCTGACCGAGTTCATCGACCAGATCGAACGGCTCGAAACCGAATGATGTGCCGCAAGGCCCCTACAACCGACACCCCCCAACCCTAAGGACACGCAGATGCCCAGTTACACCGCGCCGACCCGCGACGCCCGCTTCATCATCAACGAGATGCTCGATCTCGCCGGCTATGCCGACCTGCCCGGCTTCGAGGCCGCCAGCGTCGATGTCACCGATGCGGTGATCAACGAAGGCGGCAAGTTCTGCGCCGAAGTGCTCGCCCCGCTGAACCAGTCGGGCGACCAGGAAGGCTGCACCCGCCACGAAGACGGTTCGGTCACCACGCCCAAGGGTTTCAAGGAAGCTTTCGACCAGTTCCGCGAAGCGGGCTGGGGCACGCTGTCGCAGCCCGAAGAGTTCGGCGGGCAGGGCATGCCGCATGTCCTCGGCTTCGCCTTCGAGGAATTCGTGTCGAGCGCCAACCAGGCCTTCGGCATGTATCCCGGCCTGACCAACGGGGCGGTCTCCGCGCTGCTCGCCAAGGGCAGTCAGGAGCAGAAGGAGAAGTATCTTCCCAAGATGATCTCCAACGAATGGACCGGTACGATGAACCTGACCGAACCGCATTGCGGGACGGATCTGGGGATGATCCGGACCAAGGCCGAACCGCAGGCCGACGGCAGCTATTCGATCACCGGGACCAAGATCTTCATCTCGGCCGGCGAACACGACATGGCGGAGAACATCATCCACCTCGTGCTGGCGAAGACCCCCGGCGCACCCGACAGCAGCAAGGGCATCTCGCTGTTCGTCGTGCCCAAGTTCCTCGTCGGCGACGACGGCTCGATCGGCGAGCGCAACGGCGTGGTCTGCGGTTCGATCGAGCACAAGATGGGCATCCACGGCAACGCCACTTGCGTGCTCAATTACGATGGCGCGAAGGGCTGGCTCGTGGGCGAGGAGAACAAGGGCCTCGCCGCGATGTTCATCATGATGAACGCTGCGCGTCTCGGCGTCGGCGTCCAGGGTCTCAGCCAGGCCGAGGTCGCCTATCAGAACGCGGTCGCCTATGCGCTCGATCGCCGGCAGGGCCGCGCTCTGACCGGCCCGGCGGAACCCGAGGCGCAGGCCGACCCGATCTTCGTGCACCCCGATGTGCGCCGCATGCTGATGGACGCCAAGGCCTTCACCGAAGGCATGCGGGCCCTGTGCCTGTGGGGCGCGCTGCAGGTCGACCTGACCCACAAGGCCAAGACCGAGGAAGAGCGCGAACNGGCCGACATGCTGATCGGGCTGCTGACCCCGGTCATCAAGGGCTACGGCACCGACAAGGGCTATGAAGTCGCCACCAACATGCAGCAGGTCTTCGGCGGCCATGGCTACATCGAGGAATGGGGCATGAGCCAGTTCGTCCGCGACGCCCGGATCGCGCAGATCTACGAAGGCACCAATGGCGTGCAGGCGATGGATCTGTGCGGCCGCAAGCTGGCGCAGAAGGGCGGCGCGGCAATCCAGGCCTTCTTCAAGGTGGTGGGCGACGACATCGCCGACGCCAAGGGCGACGATACGCTCGCCCCGATGGCCGAAGCGCTCGAAAAGGCGCTGGGCCAGCAGCAGGCGGCGACGATGTGGTTCATGCAGAACGCGATGCAGAACCCCAATCATCTTGGCGCAGGCGCCCATCACTACATGCACATCATGGGCATCGTGACGCTGGGCTGGATGTGGCTGCGCATGGCGAAGGTCGCGCAGGCCGCGCTTGCCACAGGCGGCGAGGACAAGGCCTTCTACGAAGGCAAGATCGCGACCGCGCGCTATTACATGGACCGCTACCTGCCCGACGCCGGCGCGCTGCGCCGCAAGCTCGAAGCGGGCAGCGAAAGCCTGATGGCGCTGGACGAGGACGCGTTCGCGACCGCAGCTTAACCTTCCGCAGGAAGGCATGACGGGCCGGGGGCGATCCAGTCCCCGGCCCTTTTTGTTTGCCTGGCAAGGGCTTGCGCGGGGTTCCGCAGTGGTGATCGCAGCCGCGTCGGCCCGGCACGCGCCGCCTGCGGGGCAAATCAGCGCGCCCGAACCCGCGTGCGTTTACCAAGATTTCGGACTTGCCGGTTAGGGAAGACCTTTCTCGGATATCCCGCCTATGACAGCCGCGTTCGTACTCAGCATCAACATGTTCATCGCCGCCCTGTTCGCGGTTGCGTTCACCGTGGTGGCGTCGACCAATCCGACGGTTCGCGGCGCGCGATGGCTGGCGGCGGCCTATGGCATTGGCGTGATCGATGTGGCGCTGGAATTCATTCTGCCCTCGCTGGCGCAGCCCACTCCGGTCGTGGTGGCGATCTATGTCAGCTATCTGGCGGCGCTGACCTGCGGCCTGATCGGCGTCGCCCGGCATTATGGCGCGGCGCTGCCCCGGTCCGCCACCGCGATCGTCTGGCTTGCCGGGCTGGCCTTCGTCCCCGTCATGCTCGGACTGCCGTACGGCTCGGCGCTGCGGACGCTCCTCTACCAGCTCCCCTATGCGGCAATGCAGGTGCTGATGGTCGCGGTCGTCGTGCGGTCCGGCGGTAAGCTGGCGCTCGACCGGCTGCTGGTCGTGGTCGGCGCCCTCGCGGTGCTGGTCTACCTGGCCAAACCCGCGATTGCCTGGTGGATCGGCACTGCGGACCACGCGCAAGCCTATCTCGCTTCCGATTATGCGGCGATCTCGCAGACGATGGGATCGGTGGTCCTGATCGCACTCGCGCTGGTGCTGCTGCTGGTCATCATGCGCGACACGACGATGGAAATGATCGCCCGGTCGGAAACCGACCCGCTTTCCGGCGCCCTCAATCGGCGCGGCTTCGAAACGCACGGTGATCGGGCGGTGGTCCGGGCCCGGCGGACCGACCAGCCCCTGTCGCTGATCACGCTCGATCTGGACCGGTTCAAGGCCATCAACGACAGTTTCGGCCACGCGGCAGGCGACAGGGTGATTGCCGATCTCGCCGGGCTGCTGGACGATACGGTGGGAAGCGACGATCTGGTCGCGCGTCTGGGGGGCGAAGAATTCGCCATCCTCCTGCCGGGGCGCACCACTGCGCAGGCCCAGGCTCTGGCCGAACGGATGCGTTGGGCGGTGGCGCGGGACCTGCCGGTGCGGCTCGACAACGCGCCCGCGGTTACCGCGTCGTTCGGCGTGGCCGAATTGCAATTCGGCGAGCGGCTTTCGGATCTTTGCCGCCGCTCCGACCTGGCGCTTTACGAAGCGAAAGCGGCCGGGCGCGACACGGTCTGTGCCGCTCCACGCCTGCGGTCCGTCAAACCCGACGCTGAAGCGGCGGAATTTGCCGCCCCATCCGACCGATTGGTCCAATCTTTCGGTTAAGCCTGCTCCCGGACCTCGCGCAGCAATTCCGGCAGGCCGTTACCCTATCCGAGCACTTCGTCGAACAGCGCATGCATCGCCGCCCAGCTCTGGCGGTCGGCACTCGCGTCATANGCGGGATTGGGCGAGCCGTCGCGCATGCGCGGCGTGGTGAAGCCATGCTCGACGCCTGCGTAGCTGTGGAAATGCCAATCGGCCCCCACCGCGTCCATTTCTTCCCAGAAACCGGTGACCCGGCTGCGGGGGACCAGCGCATCGGCATCGCCGTGGCACACCAGGATCCGCGGTATAATCGGCTTGTCAGCGGGAAGGGCGGTTTCGAGCAGGCCGTGAAAGCTCACCACGGCAGCGAGATCCTGCCCGTCGCGCGCCATTTCGAGCACTGCCATGCCGCCGAGGCAGAAACCGATCGCCATTTGCGGCACATCGGGTTCGAGCCGGCGCAGAAGATCGAGCGTGGCGCGCAGGCGCTGGCGCATGGTCGGCGGGTCACCGCGCAGCCGGCCCATGGCGGCAAAAGCCTGGTCGGCATCGGACGGGGTTTCGGGCCCGTAGAAATCGCCGATCAGCACTGCGTAACCGGCATCGACGAGTGCGGCGGCCTTCGCCTCGACCGCGGGGGTGGTGTTCATGAAAGTCGGATAGACCGCCACCGCGGCGCGGGCCGGGGCGGCGGGCCGCGCGTAAAGCGCGGTCAGCGCGACCGCGCCGTCTTCATATCCGACCTTCTCGAAAGGCATCACTCGGGCAGGAAATCGGGCACCGAAAGGTACCGTTCGCCAGTGTCGTAATTGAAGCCCAGCACGCGCGATCCGGCAGGCAGATCGGCCAGTTTCTGCTTGATTGCGGCCAATGTCGCGCCACTGGAGATACCCACCAGCAGGCCTTCCTTCGCAGCGCACTGGCGGGCCATTTCCTTGGCATCCTCGGGATCGACCTGGATCGCGCCGTCGATTGCCTGAGTGTGCAGATTGTCGGGGACGAAGCCGGCGCCGATGCCCTGAATCGGGTGCGGGCCCGGCTGGCCGCCGCTGATGACCGGCGAGCCCTGCGGTTCGACCGCATAGGCTTTCATCGCGCTCCAGCTCTGCTTGAGCACTTCAGCGCAACCGGTCAGGTGCCCACCGGTGCCGACCCCGGTGATCATCGCATCGATCGGCGTATCGGCGAAGTCATCGAGGATTTCCTTGGCGGTGGTGCGCGCGTGGACCTTCCAGTTGCTTTCATTGTCGAACTGGCTGGGCATCCAGGCGCCTTCGGTCTGTTCGACCAGTTCCTGCGCGCGTTCGATCGCGCCCTTCATGCCCTTTTCCTTGGGCGTCAGGTCGAAGGTCGCGCCATAGGCCAGCATCAGCCGGCGGCGTTCGACGCTCATGCTTTCGGGCATGACCAGCACCAGCTTGTAACCCTTGACCGCGGCAGTCATCGCCAGGCCGATCCCGGTGTTGCCGCTGGTGGGTTCGACGATCGTGCCGCCGGGCTTGAGCTTGCCCGCCGCNTCGGCATCCTCGATCATCGCGAGGCCGATGCGGTCCTTGATCGAACCGCCCGGATTGGCGCGCTCATTCTTCACCCAGACCTCGTGGTCGGGGAACAGGCGCGACAGGCGAATGTGGGCGGTATCGCCGATCGTGGCGAGGACGGAGTCGGCTTTCATGGCATCTGCTCCTGCAATTTCTCTTCGGGGGGAGTGTCTAACAATTCGTCAGGCGGGTCAAAGGTCCGCGTTGTCCGCAGGACGGGAAAAATTCGCGACCACAGCGCGACCGTGGCGATCGCGCCGACCCCGCCGCCGACCACCGCGATCACCGGGCCGAACAGGAAGGCGAGGCTGCCCGAGAAGAAATCGCCGAATTCGTTCGACGCGCTGATCGTCAGCAGGCTGACCGAGGACACGCGGCCGCGCTTATCGTCGGGCGTGTGCAGCTGGATCAGCGACTGGCGGATATAGACGCTGAACATGTCCGCCGCACCGATGATGAACAGCATGGCGAGGCTGAGCGGCATCGTCTTGGAGAGCCCGAAGACCACCGTGGCCAGTCCGAATACCGCCACCGCCCACAGCATCTTGGGCCCGACATTGGTCTTAAGCGGACGGAAGCTGAACCACAGCGCGGTAAGCGCGGCGCCCACTGCCGGCGCCATCGCCAGCTGCGCCAGCCCGGTTTCGCCGACCTCCAGGATATCGCGGGCATAGACGGGGAACAGCGCAGTCGCCCCGGCGAGAAAGACCGCGAACAGGTCGAGCGTGATCGCGCCCAGCACCATCTTGTTGCGGACCACGTAGCGCAGCCCTTCGACCATCTGGTGGATCGGGCGCCTGTTCGCCGCGCGTGCCGGCTGCTGCACCTTGCCGATGAAGCTCAGCGCGGCCAGCGATACCGCGAACAGCGCGAAGGCGGTGATATAGGGCAGGGCGGGCATTATGGCGTAGGTGTAGCCGCCGATCGCCGGGCCCACGATCATCCCGACCTGCCAGGCGATGCTCGACAGCGCGATGGCGTTGGGCAGGATCGTCTTGGGTACCAGATTGGGGGCCAGCGCGGACAGCGCGGGACCGTTGAACGCGCGGACGATCCCGAGCACGATCGCCACGCCGAACAATACGGTCACTGTCAGCGTCTCGCTCCAGGTGAACCAGGCGAGGGTGCCCGCGCAGCCCAGCTGGGCAAGCACGGTCAGGCGGGCGATGTTGCGCCGGTCGAAATGATCCGCCGCCCAGCCGGAAAAGGGCGTGAGCAGGAACAGCGGGATGAATTGCAGCAGACCGATCAGCGCCAGTTGGCCCGATGCCGCGCCGACCCCCATCCCGCCGTCGCGTGCCAGATTGTAGGTCTGCCAGCCGATGATCAGCATCATCGCATATTGCGCCAGCGTCATCGACAGGCGGCTGAGCCAGTAGGCGCGGAAGTTCGCGATCCTGAGGGGCGATGCGTCGGGGGAAAGCTTGCTTGTGTCGTTCACCCCGGACGCATGGCAGGCCCGCCTTCGGTTGTGAAGACGGGCCTGCTTGTCGTTCTAGAAGAAGCGGTTGGAAATCAGCGCAGCTTGCGCAGCCGCGGATTGGGCTGCAGCGTGTCGATCATCGCCAGGAAATCGTCGACCCGGATGATCCGTTCGAACTGGAAGCCGGCGCGGTTGTCGCGGATCCAGATGCAATAGGCTTCGATCCGGCCGATGACCGGCAAGCGCACGATCACGCGCTCGCCGCGGGCGATGTCTTCCGCATTGTCGATCATGAAGCCGTTGGAGGAGACGTTGGCGATATGCAGGTGCACGTCGCCTTTTCCGAAATGTTCGGCGATGACGGGATGGTCGACCGGATGACGCGCCATCCGGCGCTGGTCGGTTACGCTCAGTTGTGCTCCGACAGTCATGCTGGNGTTCCCTTTGAAGTGCTTAAGACGAAATATACTATGCGCGGAAAAGTCTTCCAAATGGTAAACAATCGGGGCCTTTCGACGTTCCTGATGCTCGCTTCGCCGCTTATTGCGCGCGGATGATTGCGTGCTTCTTCTTGCCCAGGCTGAGCTTGCATTCGCTGCCTTGCGCGACCGTTACCAGATGCCCCGGTTCGGTGATCACTGCCCCGTCGAGCTTGACCGCGCCTTCGGCCAGCTTTCGCTTGGCCTCGCCGTTCGAAGCGGTGAAGCCGAGCTCGGTGAGCACCGCGCCGATCCGCATGCCGTCCGCGCCCACAGCAAGCGTCGGCAGATCGCTGCCCGCGCCGCCGCCGGCGAAGGTCTCGGCCGCGGTGCGCTCGGCGAGCCGCGCGGCTTCGGCACCCCGAACGAGCGTGGTTACTTCATTGGCAAGAACCGTCTTGGCTTCGTTGATCTGCGCGCCTTCGAGCGCTTCGAGCCGGGCGATTTCAGCCAGGTCGAGGTCGGTGAACAGCCGCAGGAAGCGGCCCACGTCGCGGTCGTCGACATTGCGCCAGTATTGCCAGAAGTCGTAATTCGGCAGCTGCGCTTCGTTGAGCCAGACCGCGCCCGAGGCGGTCTTGCCCATCTTGCCGCCATCGGCGGTGGTCAGCAGCGGCGTGGTCAGGCCGAACAGCTCGCTTCCATCCATCCGGCGGCCGAGCTCCATCCCGTTGACGATGTTGCCCCACTGGTCGCTGCCGCCCATCTGCAGCCGCACGCCCATGTCCTGCGCCAGGTGACGGAAGTCGTATCCCTGCAGGATCATGTAGTTGAATTCGAGAAAGGTCATCGGCTGCTCGCGCTCGAGCCGCAGCCGCACCGAATCGAATGTCAGCATNCGGTTGACGGTGAAATGTGTGCCGACCTTCTGCAGCATTTCGATATAGCCGAGTTCGCCCAGCCAGTCCTGGTTGTCGACCATAACTGCATCGGTCGGCCCCTCGCCGAAGGTCAGCAACCGTTCGAAGACGGTGCGGATCCCCTCGATATTGGCTGCGATCGTCTCGTCGGTGAGCATCTTGCGACTCTCGTCGCGCCCGGTCGGATCGCCGATCCGCGTGGTCCCGCCGCCCATCAAGACGATCGGCTTGTGGCCCGCCTGCTGGAGGCGCCGCAGCATCATGATCTGGACNAGGCTGCCGATGTGGAGCGACGGCGCGGTGGCATCGAAACCGATATAGCCGGGGACGATCTGCCTGGCGGCAAGCGCATCGAGCCCTGCGGCATCGGTGACCTGGTGGATATAGCCGCGCTCGTCGAGCACGCGCATGAGTTCGGACGTATAGTTGTTCATGACGAGGCGCGCGCTAGCAGGTAAGGGGCGGCATGCAAATCTATCGATTGGAACCGCATCCGGCATGCCCTGCACTGGGGGTAACGGCGGTGGAGGCGCGCGTGACCGCGCACGATGCCAACTGGCTGACGCTGCGCTGGCGGATCGAGGCTGCGCATGATCTCGTCCTCCCCGGATTTGCCGGCAAGGGACGCGCCGACGGACTGTGGCAGACCACCTGCTTCGAGCTGTTCCTGCGGCCCGATGGGGACACCGCCTATCACGAATTCAATCTGTCGCCCTCCGAGCGCTGGAATGCCTACCGCTTCTCGGCCCCGCGCGACGGCATGAGCGAATGGCCGATGCCCCGCGATGCGGTCTGTACGATGCGCCCGGGCGGCAAGTTCGCGATCTTCGATGCCGCGCTGCCCGCCGCGGGGCTGCCGCAGACGGAATGCGCGATGGGCATCAGCTGCGTGATCGAGGAGACCGGCGGGTACAAGAGCTACTGGGCGCTCGCTCATGGCAGAGAGGCGCCCGATTTCCACGATCCGTCTTGCTTCACCGCGCGGCTTGGGGCAGCTAGCGCGCCATGAAATTCGGCATCGATCGGCTCGTCACGGAAGAGCAACTGCGCAAGCCGCTGGAAGGGCGCCGGGTCGCGCTGGTCGCGCATCCAGCCTCGGTAACCGCGGGCCTCACGCATTCGCTCGACGCGCTGATCGACCGCGGGGTCAATGTGACCTCCGCCTTCGGTCCGCAGCACGGGCTCAAGGGCGACAAGCAGGACAACATGGTCGAGACCGGGGACGAAGTCGATCCGCACTACGGCATCCCCGTTTTCAGCCTCTACGGCGAAGTACGGCGCCCCACCGCGCAGATGATGGACAGCGCCGACGTCTTCCTGTTCGACCTGCAGGACCTCGGCTGCCGGATCTACACCTTCGTCACCACGCTGCTGTATCTGCTCGAGGAGGCGGCGAAGACGGGCAAGTCGGTATGGGTGCTCGACCGCCCCAATCCTGCCGGTGGGCCGGTGGAAGGAACCCTGCTCGAACCCGGTCAGGAGAGCTTCGTCGGAGCCGCGCCGATGGTGATGCGTCACGGGCTGACCATGGGCGAAATGGCGCGCTGGTTCGTCGCGCATTTCAAGCTCGACGTGGATCTGCAGGTGATCGAGATGCAGGGCTGGTCGCCCGGCCGTGCCCCCGGCTATGGCTGGCCCGAAAGCCGCATCTGGATCAATCCGAGCCCCAANGCGGCCAGCCTTAACATGGCGCGGGCCTATGCCGGCACCGTCATGCTCGAAGGCACCACGCTGAGCGAGGGCCGGGGGACGACCCGGCCGCTGGAAGTCCTGTTCGGGGCGCCCGACGTGGATGCCAAGGCAGTGCTGGCCGAAATGCATCGTCTGGCCCCGGTCTGGATGCGCGGTTCGGCGCTTCGCGAATGCTGGTTCGAACCGACTTTCCACAAGCACGCGGGCGCGCTGTGCAACGGGCTGATGATCCATGCCGAAGGCGAGTTCTACGATCACCACGCGTTCCGCCCGTGGCGATTGCAGGCACTGGCTTTCAAGGCCATCCGCGCTCTCTATCCCGACTATCCGATCTGGCGCGATTTCCCTTACGAATACGAACTCGACCGCCTGGCGATTGATGTGATCAACGGGGGTTCGGTGCTGCGCGAATGGGTCGACGATAGTGAAGCCGTTCCCGACGATCTCGACCGGGTCGCCAGCGCGGACGAAGCCGCCTGGCGCGAATCGATCGCAGCGCATCTGGCCTACAACTGACCGGTAGGGCGGCACCGCCGTCCGTACGCGGTCGCAGGGTTGGACAGCGGCAAACTTTTCTACCCGACCGCAAGTTCGATTTTCGATCAATGGTCTTGACCTAAGGCCCCGGGAAGGCGAGCCTACTTGAAAGTGACGGGCATACCCGCGCTTCGGGAGAGGTTATAATGGCGACTGCGGCAGCACGGCAGACTGGTGGATCGGTCAGGGTTACCCTGTGGATCCTTCTGATAGTTTACATCTTCAATTTCATCGATCGGCAGATCGTCAACATCCTGGCCGAGCCGATCCGGCTCGAACTGGGTCTGAGCGATACGCAGATCGGCCTGATGACGGGCCTGGCCTTCGCACTGTTCTACACGATCCTCGGCCTGCCGATCGCGCGTTTCTCGGATCGCTCGACCACCAACCGGCCATGGCTGATCGGCGGTGCGCTGGCGATCTGGTCGGCCATGACCGCCTTGTGCGGACTGGCGCAGAATTTCATCCAGCTGCTGCTGGCGCGGATCGGCGTGGGCGTGGGCGAGGCGGGTTGCACGCCGCCTGCGCATTCGCTGATCGCGGATATGGTCGAACCCTCCAAGCGCTCCTCCGCGCTGGCCTTCTACGCGCTCGGCATCCCCATCGGCACGCTGCTGGGCATGCTGATCGGCGGCCTGCTTGCCGATTCGGTCGGGTGGCGCAACGCCTTCCTGATCGTCGGGCTTCCCGGCATTGCGCTGGCCGTGGTCGTCTTCACCTATCTGAAGGACCCCCGCCGCACCGGGATGATGCAGGCCGGTACGCAGCAGTCGGCCGAACAGATGCCGATGAAGGTCGCGCTCAAGGCAATGTTCAGCTCGCGCGCCTTCGTCCTGCTGGTGGCGGCAGGTTCGGCCGCGGCCTTCCTCGCCTACGGCAAGGTGACCTGGATCACGATCTTCTTCCAGCGCACGCACGGGCTGACCCCGGGTGAAACCGGGCTGTGGTTCGGGCTGGTCAATGGCGGGGCGGGCATCGCCGGCACGGTCCTGGGCGGTTATATCGCCGATCGCTGGGGCGCCAAGAACCGCCGCCATGTGCTCACCGCGCCCGCGGTGGGCATGGTGGTGACGATCCCCTTCGCGCTGCTGGCCTTCATGACCGACAACTGGCTGCTGGCGCTGTTCCTGCTGATCGTCCCGACGATCTGCAATTCGCTCTATTACGGCCCCACCTATTCGAGCGTGCAGGGCCTCGTGCCGCTGCGCGCCCGGGCGATCGCGGCCGCCGTGCTGCTGTTCTTCCAGAACCTCATCGGGCTGGGGCTGGGACCGCTGTTCTTCGGGATGATGTCCGATCTGCTGCAGCCCGCCTATGGCGAGGAAAGCGTGCGCTACGTGCTTTACGGCGCGACGTTCCTCGGGCTGCTGCCGGCGTTCTTCTTCTGGCGCTGTTCGCTGCGCCTCAATGAGGAACTCGATCAGAAGGACTAGCCGGGGCGGGCCGCGTGGCCCGCTTCCTGCTGGAAGCAACGACCCCGGGCGTAAGCAACGCCCGGGGTTTTCTCATGCCCCGGTCTTGCGGCTCAGTTCGCGCATCGCGTCGTCGAGACCATCGAGCGTCAGCGGATACATGCGGTCGTTGACCAGCTGTTTCATCACCTTGGTCGACTGCGAATAGCTCCACTGCTTTTCGGGCACCGGGTTGAGCCACACGGTCGCCGGATAGGTGCTGGTCACGCGCTGCATCCAGGTGGCGCCGGCTTCCTCGTTCATATGCTCGACGCTGCCGCCCGGATGGGTGATCTCATAGGGGCTCATTGCCGCATCGCCGACGAACACGATCTTGTAGTCGTGCCCGTATTTGTGGAGCACGTCCCAGGTCTTGGTGCGTTCCTGCCAGCGCCGGCGGTTGTCCTTCCACACGCCTTCATACAGGCAGTTGTGGAAGTAGAAGAATTCGAGGTTCTTGAATTCCGCCGTGGCCGCGCTGAACAGTTCCTCGGTCACCTTGATGAAGGGATCCATCGACCCGCCGACGTCGAGGAACAGCAGCAGCTTGACCGCATTGTGCCGTTCGGGCCGCATGCGGATGTCGAGCCAGCCCTGCTTGGCCGTGCCCTCGATCGTCGCATCGAGGTCGAGCTCGTCGGCGGCGCCTTCGCGGGCAAAGCGGCGCAGGCGCCGCAGCGCCATCTTGATGTTGCGCGTCCCCAGTTCCTTGGTGTTGTCGAGGTTCTTGAACTCGCGCTTCTCCCACACCTTGACCGCACGCTTGTGCTTGCTTTCCCCGCCGATCCGCACGCCTTCGGGGTTGTAGCCCGAATTGCCGAAGGGCGATGTCCCGCCCGTGCCGATCCACTTGTTGCCGCCTTGGTGGCGTTTTTCCTGTTCCTCGAGGCGCTTCTTGAGCGTCTCCATGATCTCGTCCCAATCGCCCAGGGCCTTGATCTTTTCCATTTCCTCTTCGGACAGGAACTTCTCGGCAACCGCCTTCAGCCAGTCTTCGGGGACATCCACGGGGTTCTGCCCGTAATCGCTTAGGATGCCCTTGAAGACTTTCTGGAACACCTGGTCGAACCGGTCGATCAGCCCTTCGTCCTTCACGAAGGTCGCCCGGCTGAGGTAGTAGAAGGCTTCGGGCGATTGCTCGATCACGTCGCGGTCGAGCGCCTCGATCAGCGTGAGGTGTTCCTTGAAGCTTGCGGAAATGCCCGCAGAGCGAAGCTCGTCGACGAAATTGAAGAACATGCCGAACGGCTTAGCGCGTGTGGNGCGNGTGCACCAGTGTGTGAATCGCAACCGATTTTTACCCTCCACTAACCATCAGCGCCTAAACCTCGCTGATCAAGACGAATAAGGGGGTCGTAAGCACATGGAACTCAGCGCGATCGACAAGGGCGGCGCGTCCGCTCTCGATCAAATTCCGGCCGCCTGCGGCAAGGTCACNGTCGGCTGTTCCGATGTGGCGGGTATCGTCCAGGGCGTGATCGATTCGTTCGGCCACCTGCGCAGCGAATATGGCGAGTTGCAGGGCACCGTGCGGACGCTCGACGANGATCAGCGCAAGGTGCTCGAAGCGAGCGACGAGGCCCGGCTGCTGTCCGAACGCGCGATCGAACGGCTCAGGCACGGTTCGACGATGATCAACAACTCGCTGAACGAGATCGGCAATCTGCTCAGCCTGGTCGAAACGCTGACCCAGCATGTCACCGGCTTTGCCGCGGCGATGGACCAGGTGCGCCGCTCCAGTCAGGAAATCGACCAGATCGCCGAGACGACCAACATCCTGGCGCTCAATGCGACGATCGAGGCGATGCGCGCGGGCGAGCAGGGCCGCACTTTCGCGGTCGTCGCCAATGAGGTGAAATCGCTTGCCAGCCAGACCCGCAAGGCAACCGAGGAGATCGGGCGGACGATCGACACGCTCGGCAACGAAGCGGGTCAGGTGATCGAGAAGATCGAAAGCGGCGCGGAAGCGAGCAGCCAGGCGAAGAACTCGGTCGGCTCGATCGAGGATACCATGCGCAGCGTCACCGAACTGCTGCTCGAGGTCGACGGCCAGCAGGACCTGATTGCGCGCAACACCGCCACCATTTCGGGGCATGTCCACCGCGTGCAGGGTGTGCTCGACGACTTCGACGAAGCGGTCACGGTCAACGAAACCAAGCTCGGTACGGCGCATGCCCGGATCGAGGATCTGGAAATGACCGCGAGCGAGATGTTCGACCAGCTGGTCAAGGCGGACCTTTCGCCCGATGACAGCCGGATGGTCGAGCAGGCGCGCCGCTTCGCCGCGGAAGTCGCCGGCGTCGCCGAAGCCGCGATNGCCGACGGATCGCTCAGCATGGACCAGCTGTTCGACCGCNATTACCAATATGTCCCCGGCACCAACCCCGAACAGTACCGCACTGCACTGAGCGATTGGGCCGATGCGAACTGGCGCCCGATCAACGACCGCGTGGTCGCGCAGGGCGGACCGATCCTGATGTGTTCGGAAGCGGATATGAACGGCTTCCTGCCNACGCATATCACCGATCGCTGCCGCGCGCCGACCGGCGATGTCACGCATGATACGACCTACTGCCGCAACGGGCGCGTCATGCTCTATGCGATCGACAAGAAGGCCAAGAGCCAGACCGATCCCTACATGATGGCGGTGTACCGGCAGGAAGGCGACGGCCGGAACTATGTCGTCGTGCGCAATGTCTATGTCCCGCTGGTTATCAACGGCCGCCGCTGGGGCGATTTCGAACTGGCGTACAGCTTCAACTGACGGCGGCTTTCCAGACGCGAAAAGGGGCGCGAACCATATCCGGTCCGCGCCCCTTTCACATGCGTATTTCGCTGTGCGCGATCAGCTCTGGCGGCGGGCCATGAAGGCGAGCCGTTCGAACATCATGATGTCCTGTTCGTTCTTCAGCAGCGCGCCATGCAGCGGCGGGATCGCGGCATTGGGGTTGGCATCCTGCAGCACTTCGAGCGGCATGTCCTCGTTGAGCAGTAGCTTGAGCCAGTCGAGCAGTTCGCTGGTCGAGGGCTTCTTCTTCAGACCCGGCACTTCGCGGATTTCGTAGAACACTTCCATCGCCTTGGTCACCAGGCTCTTCTGCACGCCGGGGAAGTGGACTTCGATGATGTCGCGCATCGTCTCGGTGTCGGGGAACTTGATGTAATGGAAGAAGCAGCGGCGCAGGAAGGCGTCGGGCAGTTCCTTCTCGTTGTTCGAGGTGATGACCACGATCGGGCGTTCCTTCGCCTCGATCCGCTCGTGCGTTTCGTAGACGTCGAAACTCATGCGATCGAGTTCCTGCAACAGGTCGTTGGGGAACTCGATATCGGCCTTGTCGATCTCGTCGATCAGCAGCACGGGCAGCTTTTCGGAAGTGAAAGCTTCCCACAGCTTGCCGCGCCGGATGTAGTTCGAAATGTCATGGACGCGCTCGTCACCGAGCTGGCCGTCGCGCAGGCGGGCCACCGCGTCATATTCGTAAAGGCCCTGCTGCGCCTTGGTGGTCGACTTGACGTTCCATTCGATCAGCGGCGCGTCGAGCGCCTTGGAAATCTCGTGCGCCAGAACCGTCTTGCCCGTTCCCGGCTCGCCCTTGACCAGCAGCGGACGCCTTAGCGTAACAGCGGCATTGACCGCGACCTTCAAGTCGTCGGTCGCGATATAGGATTTGGTGCCTTCAAAACGGGTCGGTTCTGTCATCGGTTTTCCCTTGCAACTTTACGTTAGCGTTAGGGGCCGGGCACCGCTCGTGCAAGGGGGCGTTATGGGTTCAGACGCGAGGGAGATTGCATGCCTACCGAAACGATCACGATCGCCACCGATGCGGGGCACGAGCTGACCGGCTCGCTGGAAATGCCGACCGGGCTGGTGCGCGGGGCGGCGCTGTTCGCGCATTGCTTCACCTGCACCAAGCAGAGCCGCGCGGCGGTCAGCGTGGCGCGCGCGCTGTCGCGTGAAGGCATTGCCTGTCTGCGGTTCGACTTCACCGGGCTGGGCGGCAGTGAAGGCGACTTCGGCCGTGCCGGTTTCGCCACCGATGTCGCCGACCTGGTCGCTGCGGCCGAGGACCTGCTGCGCCGGTTTGCGCAGCCCGTCCTGCTGGTCGGGCACAGCCTCGGCGGGGCGGCGGTGCTCGCTGCGGCAGACGATCTGGGATTCGACAAGGTCGCCGCGATCGCTACCATCGGCGCGCCCAGCGATGTGCCGCATGTGCTGGCCCGGATCGAAGGCGATATCGACGCCATCCGCGAGCAGGGGGAAGGGCCGGTCACGATCGGTGGCCGCGATTTCTCGCTCAGCCGTGAATTCATCGAGCGGGTGGAGGCGACCGACCTGCTCGAGGAAGTCGGCAAGCTGCGCTGCCCTTTGCTGTTCCTCCATTCGCCGACGGACGATATCGTCGGTATCGAGAATGCCAGCGCGCTGTTCGGCGCGGCACGGCATCCCAAGAGCTTCGTCAGCCTCGAAGGCGCCGACCACCTGCTGCTCGACCGTCAGTCGGCAGAATTCGCAGCTGGCATGATCGCCGCTTGGGCCAAGCGCTATCTCCCGCTGCGCGACGACTGGCCGCTGCCCGAAGAAGGGATCGTCGCCAAGACCGGCCACGGCAAGTTCGGGACCGAAGTGCATACCTCGAACCACAGCTTCGTGGCCGATGAACCGCGCAGCTATGGCGGCGACGACAGCGGCCCGACGCCCTACGACCTGCTCAACGCGGCGCTGGGTACGTGTACCGCGATGACAATGAAGATGTATGCCGACCGCAAGGGTTGGCCGCTCGAGGGCGTGACCGTTGAAGTCACGCATGAGCGCAACCACGCGGATCGCTGCGACCATGCCGAAGCCATGGCGGAAGGCACCAAGATGCAGGCGCTCAACCGGCGGATTGCAGTGCACGGCGACGCGCTGGATGCAGACCAGCGCCGACGGATCATCGAAATCGCCGATAAATGTCCGGTCCACCGCACGCTCGAAGGCGAGCTGCACGTGCATACCGAAAGCACCGACTAGGCGTCGATCATCTCGCGGTCCATGTCGCCGGCATTGTTCTGGATGAAATTGAACCGGTGTTCGGGGTTGCGGCCCATCAGCTGGTCCACCAGCTCCTTGACCACCGCGCGCTGTTCGAACTCGGCGGGCAGGGTGATGCGGATCAGGCTGCGGGTCTCCGGGTCCATCGTGGTTTCGCGCAGCTGGGCGGGGTTCATCTCGCCGAGCCCCTTGAAGCGGCCGACATCGACTTTCTTGCCCTTGAACACGGTGGCCTCGAGTTCGGCGCGATGTTCGTCGTCGCGGGCATAGCGGCTCTCCTTGCCCGCGGTCAGGCGATAGAGCGGAGGCTGCGCGAGGTAGAGATGCCCGCCGCGCACCACTTCGGTCATTTCCTGGAAGAAGAAGGTCATCAGCAGCGTGGCGATATGCGCGCCGTCGACATCGGCGTCGGTCATGATGATGATGCGATCGTAGCGCAGGTTTTCAGGCTCGCAGTCCTTGCGCGTGCCGCAGCCCATCGCAAGCGTCAGGTCGGCGATCTCGCTGTTGGCGCGGATCTTGTCCGCCGTGGCGCTGGCCACGTTGAGGATCTTGCCGCGGATCGGCAGGATCGCCTGCGTCTTGCGGTTGCGCGCCTGCTTGGCGCTGCCGCCCGCAGAATCGCCTTCGACGATGAACAGTTCGGTCTCGCCTTCGCCTTCGCCCGAGCAATCGGTCAGCTTCCCNGGCAGGCGCAGCTTCTTGGCATTGGTCGCGGTCTTGCGCTTGATCTCGCGTTCCTGCTTGCGCCGCAGGCGCTCGTCCATGCGCTCCATGACCTGGCCGAGCAGCGCCTTGCCGCGGTCCATATTGTCCGACAGGAAATGATCGAAATGGTCGCGGACCGCGTTCTCGACCAGCCGTGCCGCTTCGGGCGAGGTCAGCCGGTCCTTGGTCTGACTCTGGAATTGCGGATCGCGGATGAAAACCGAGAGCATGACTTCAGCACCCACCATGACATCGTCGGCGGTCAGGTCCTTCGCCTTCTTCGCGCCGGTCAGCTCGCCGAAGGCGCGCAGGGCCTTGGTCAGCGCAGCGCGCAGGCCCTGTTCGTGCGTCCCGCCGTCGGGGGTGGGCACGGTGTTGCAATACCAGCTGGTCGACCCGTCCGAATAGAGCGGCCAGGCGATCGCCCATTCGACGCGCCCGGCCTCATCGGGAAAATCCTGCGTGCCGGCAAAGGGCTGCGCGGTGACGCATTCGCGACCGCCGAGCTGTTCGGCCAGGTGGTCCGCAAGGCCGCCGGGGAATTTGAACACCGCTTCGGCGGGGACATCGTCGCTGGTCAGGCTGGGGGCGCATTTCCAGCGGATTTCGACCCCGGCGAAGAGATAGGCTTTCGAGCGCGCCAGCTTGAACAGCTTCTTCGGATTGAACTGCCGGTCGCCGAAAATCTCGGTGTCGGGCACGAAGCTGACCGTGGTTCCGCGGCGGTTGGGGGTAGGGCCGAGCTGTTCGATCGGCCCGAGCGTTTCCCCGCGTGAGAATTTCTGTGCGTAGAGTTGCTTGTCGCGTGCCACTTCGACGCGCGTATCGCTCGACAGCGCGTTCACAACCGATACGCCGACGCCATGCAGGCCGCCGCTGGTGGCATAGGCCTTGCCCGAGAACTTGCCGCCCGAGTGCAGTGTCGAGAGGATCACCTCGAGCGTCGACTTGCCCGGATATTTGGGATGTTCACCCACCGGGATGCCGCGCCCGTTGTCGCTGACGACGACGCGATTGCCTTCCTCGAGCCGCAGTTCGATCCGTGTCGCGTGCCCGGCCACGGCTTCGTCCATCGCGTTGTCGAGCACTTCGGCCACGAGATGGTGCAGCGCGCGGTCGTCGGTCCCGCCGATATACATGCCCGGACGCCGCCGGACAGGTTCGAGCCCCTCGAGGACCTCGATCGAGGAAGCGTCGTAATCGCCGCTGGACGTGGGCGTGTTTTCGAACAGATCGTCGGACATGCTGCAGGAATACCGCTCTAGGCCGCTGCCTTACAAGCGGCGCGGCCGGATTTACCCACCGTACCGAGGCCGGGGCGCGCGGGCCGCGTCCATCGGGACGGGACCGAGGTCAGAAACGGGCCGGGGCGTTCTCGACCACCACGACCGCACCGTCACGGACCTCGCGGACCTCGAAGGCGCGTTCGACGAGGCCATTGGGGCCGAAGCGGAAGGCGCCGTCGAGACCGAGGAAACCGTCCTCGCTGCGCAGCGCCCGGTCGGGGAAATCGCGGCCGACGCGCCAGTCGCGCGCCACGCGCAGCGTCAGCAATACCGCGTCATAGCCGAGCGTGGCGATACGATAGGGCTGGCTGCCGAAGCGCGCCTCGTAACTGTCGACGAACCGCTTGTAGCGATTGTCGGACACGGCCGAGAACAGCGCTCCGCGCAGCGCCGAGGCCCGCGTTACCGAGCCTTCGCCGCTCCACAATTCGGTGCCGAGCAATTGCGGCGTGCCGCCGGCACGCGGCTTGAGCACGCCGGCCGCCTGCGCCGCGAGACGCGCGCCGTCGGCGATCAGCACGGTGTCGTAACCGCCATGCGCCTTGAGCCGTTCGGCGGCGCTGACGATCGACGTATTGCCGCGGGCGTAGCGTTCGGTCCACACCATGGTGCCGCCATAGGCCGCCACCGCGCGGCGGGCGGCTTCCTCGGCACGGGCGCCATATTCGCCATCGGGAGCGATGATGGCGAAATTCTGCGATCCGCGGCTGCGCGCATATTGCACGGTGCGCATGATCGACTGCTCGGGAATGTGCCCCATGATCAGCACGTCGGGTCCGGCCGCGCCGGTATCGTTCGAGAAGGAAATGACCGGGACGTCCGCCGCCCGCGCCGTGGCGGTGATCGACGGGATGTTCGACCCGAGCAGCGGGCCGAGGATCAGCTTGTTGCCCTCGGCGATCGCCTGGCGCGCTGCCGCTTCGGGGCCCTTGGCGGTATCGTAGCTGGTAATCCGCAGATTGCTGGCATTGGTGTCGAGCAGCGCCATGGTGGTGGCGTTGGCGATCGACTGGCCCACGGCGCCGTTGGTGCCCGACATCGGTACCAGCAACGCGATGCGGTGGCGCGTTTCGTCGCTCGGCAGGCTCTGGGTCGGTTCGGGGGTCGGCGTGGTGACCACCGGTCCGGCGCGGTCGGCGCCCTTGGGAATGACCGAACAGGCCCCCAGCAAGGCGGCCAGCCCCACGGTTACCATTGCCCGGCGGTCGATAGTCCAGCGCTTCATCTTGCCGCGTCCCTCATTCTTGGTTCAAAGGAGGGGGGTGACAGATGCGCCCACTCCCGAAACTGCCCTTACACCCGGGCTCTATATCGTCGCCACCCCGATCGGCAACCTAGGGGATATCACATTGCGCGCGGTCGACGTGCTGCGCCGCTGCGACGGGGTCGCGTGCGAGGATACGCGCGTCACCGGCAAGCTGCTCAAGCATCTGGGGATATCGAAGCCGATGTGGCGCTATGACGACCACAGCGAACACCGCGACCGCACCCGGTTGGTCGAATCGATGCGCGATCGCGCGGTCGCGCTGGTCAGCGATGCGGGCACGCCGATGGTTTCCGATCCCGGCTATCGCCTCGTCAACGACTGCCGCGCCGAGGGTATTCCGGTGACCGCGCTGCCCGGCGCCTGCGCCGCGGTCACGGCGCTCGCGCTCAGCGGACTGCCCAACGACCGCTTCCTTTTCGCCGGCTTCCTGCCGAACAAGGACAAGGCGCGGCGCGAAACGCTGGAGGAACTGGCCGATGTCGACACGACGCTGGTGTTCTATGAAACCGCACCGCGACTGACCAAGTCGCTGGCTGCCATCGCCGAGGCGCTGCCCAACCGCAATGTCGCCGTGGCGCGCGAGCTGACCAAGCTGCACGAGGAACTTCGCCCCGGCCTGCCGCACGGCCTGATCGCCTATTACGAGGCGCATCCCCCGAAGGGCGAGATCGTACTGCTGGTCGGGCCGCCGCCCGAGCGCGTGGCCAGCCCCGAATACGCCGAACAACTGCTCGCCGATGCACTGCGCACGCTCAAGCCGTCGCAGGCCGCGGGACAGGTGGCGAAAGCGACCGGGCTCGATCGCAAGGAACTCTACGCCAGGGCGCTGGAACTGCGTTCCGAATGACGCGCAGGCTGGCCGAGAAACGCGGCCGCGACGGCGAAACCCGCGCTGCGGTCTGGCTCAGGGCCAAAGGCTGGCAAATCCTCGACCGGCGGGTCAAGACACCGGCGGGCGAGATCGACATCGTCGCCAGAAGAGGCGGGGTGATCGCCTTCGTCGAAGTGAAGTGGCGCCGCCGGCGCGCCGATCTCGATCATGCGGTCGACGAACACCGGCTGTCGCGCGTGGCTGCCGCCGTGGAAGCGGTGGCGCATCGCTATGCCGGAAGCGGCGAAGATATCCGGCTCGACGTGATCCTGCTTGCACCGGGCAGCTTCCCTCGCCACATCGCCAACGCATGGCAGCCCTGAGCTCCGCTTGCGCGTCCGGTGCGCAGCGGGTGGTGAGCGGGCCAGCCGGAATTCCCTACCGTGCCCGGCACCACCCGGACACGCCAAGCGAAAGGTAAGTGCATGTCGCTCCGCGTTGCCATCCAGATGGACCCGCTCGAAAGCATCAGGATCGCGGGCGACAGTTCGTTTGCGCTGATGCTGTCCGCGCAGGCACGCGGCCACGAGCTGTGGCATTACGATGTCACCAGCCTGGCCTATGAAAGCGACGGCACGCCCCGCGGGCGGATCACCGCGCATGCGGCGCCGGTGACGGTCCAGCGGGTCGAGGGCGACCATTACACCGTCGGGGAACGGCGCCGGATCGATCTGGCGCAGGATATCGACGTTGTGCTGATGCGGCAGGATCCGCCGTTCCATCTCGGCTATATCAGCGCTGCGCTGCTGCTCGACCGGCTCAAGGGCACCACGCTGGTGGCTAACGATCCGCGCGAAGTGGTCAATGCACCGGAAAAGATGTTCGTGCTCGATTACGCGCGGTTCATGCCGCCGACGCTGGTCGCGCGGCATCTCGACGATCTGCGCGACTTCCAGAATCGCCACGGTTCGGTGGTGGTGAAGCCGCTGCATGGAAATGGCGGGAAGGCGATCTTCCGCATCGACGAGCAGGGCACCAACCTGTCCGCGCTGTCCGAAGTGTTCGACCAGACCTGGCCCGAACCGCACATGGTCCAGCCGTTCCTCCCCGAAGTCAGCGAAGGCGACAAGCGGATCGTGCTGGTCGATGGCAAATTCGTCGGCGCGATCAATCGCTTCCCGGGTGAAGGCGAGTTCCGTTCGAACCTTGCGCAGGGCGGCCATGCGGAAGCGGCGACGCTGACCGCGCGCGAGGAAGAAATCTGCGCGGCGATGGGCCCCGAGCTAGAACGGCGCGGGCTGGTCTTCGTCGGCATCGACGTGATCGGAGGCAAATGGCTGACCGAGATCAACGTCACCTCGCCCACCGGCATCGTCGCGATCGACAAGTTCAACGGGACCGACAGTGCGGGCCTGATCTGGGATGCCATCGAACGCCGCCACGCGGCGATGTAGGACCGTTGGCGCGGCCGGGCCGTTAGGGCACCTATGCACGAATTTATCCTCCGCGCGATCGAGCAGGGCGGGCTGCTGGGCATTTTCCTGCTCATGGCAGTCGAGAACATCTTCCCGCCGATCCCGTCCGAAGTGATCATGGGGCTGGGCGGGGTCGCGGTATCGCGCGGAACGATGGATTTCTGGCCGCTGATGATAGTCGGCACGGTCGGTTCGACCGCGGGCAATTACGTCTGGTACTGGCTGGGCGACCACTGGGGGCGCACGCGGCTCGAACCCTTCGTCAACCGCTGGGCGCGCTGGCTGACGATGGAGTGGCAGGATGTCGAACGCGCGCAGGGCTTCTTCCAGCGGCACGGGCCTTGGGTCGTCTTCGTGTTCCGCTTCACCCCGGTCTTTCGCACGATGATCTCGCTGCCAGCGGGACTAGCGCATATGGGGCTGTGGCGGTTCCTCGGCTTCACCTTTGCCGGGGCCTTCATCTGGAACCTGCTGCTGGTCGAGAGCGGACGGCGGCTGGCGGTATGGCTCGCCGAATCGCAAGAGGTGCTCGGCTGGATCACCCTCGGCCTGCTCGGTCTGACGCTGGCTGGCTATGCGTGGCGGGTCGTGACCTGGAAACCGCGCGCCGAACGCTAGTCCTGTTCGCGCGGATGGGCCTTGCGATAGGTATCGAGCAGGGTGGCCGCATCGACCTTGGTATAGATCTGCGTCGATCCCAGGCTGGCATGGCCCAGCAGTTCCTGCAGGCTCCTGAGATCGGCCCCGGCACCCAGCAGATGCGTGGCGAAGCTGTGGCGCAGCGCATGCGGCGTGGCGCTATCGGGCAGGCCGAGCGCCCTGCGCGCCCGCGCGGTCGCCTTCTGCAGCACGCCCTGTGACAATGCGCCGCCCTTTGCCCCGCGGAACAGCGGCTCCGATTGGGTGAGCGGCCACGGGCACCGGGCGACATAATCGGCCACCGCCTCGCGAATGATCGGGAGCAACGGGACCACGCGCTGCTTGCCGCCCTTGCCGGTCACGGTCAGCCGTTCGCCCAGCGGCAGGTCGGCGCCGGTCAGCGACAGCGCTTCGGCAATCCGCAGGCCGGCACCGTAGAGCAGCAGCAAGACCGCGCGATCGCGCGCGCCGATCCAATCGTCGCTCGCCAGTTCGGCAACCGTATCGGCCAGCCCGACNGCATCGTCGGGCGTTACCGGGCGCGGCAGTCCCTTCGCAATACGCGGACCGCGCAGCCGCGGGGGTTCGGATACCGCGTGGCCAGCCTGCGCGCGGGCAAAGGCGATGAACCCCTTGAGCGCAGACAGTTCGCGCGCGGCGGAGGCATTGGAAAGCCCGTCGGCCCGGCGCGATGCCAGATGCGTGCGCAACCGCGTTGCCGGCATTCGGGCTACCTCGTCCCATGTCGCCAGATCCATCCGCGTCAGCAGCCGCTGCGCCGCCGTGCCATAGGCCCGTACCGTGTGCGGCGAGCGCCGCAGCCCGAGGGCCAGATGGTCGTGCCAGGCCGCGAGCATGTCGGCGCCGGTCATGAGGTGACGAGGTCGGCCTGGACCAGCTCGCCGAGCAGCGCGTCGAGCACCGGCATTCCGCGCGGCGTGACACCGATCCGCGGCCCGTCGGACCACGCCATGCCCAGATCGCGGTAGAGTGCCAGCTTGCGGGCGTCGATCAGCGTTTCGGGCTGCGCGCCGAAGCGCTGTGCCAGCTGCGCGAGATCGACGCCTTCGAGCAGACGCAGCCCCATCAGCAGCGCCTCGCTCGCCTGTTCGCTGCGCCCCAGCGGCCGCGCCTCGGCGATCCCGTGCTGCTGCGCTGCAAATGCGCCCAGATAGTTCTCGGGCTTGCGGTGCCTCACCGTGGCGGTGTCGCAGCGCCTGCCATGCGCGCCGGGTCCGATCCCGATATAGTCGAGATAACGCCAATAGGTCAGGTTGTGGCGGCTCTCCTGGCCGGGGCGGGCGTGGTTGCTGGTCTCGTAGGCGGGCAGNCCCGCCGCCTCGGTCATTTCGCGGGTGAGGGCGAAGAGGTCGGCTGCCGGGTCGTCCTCCAGCGGTGCGAAAACCCCCTGGCGGACATCGGTGGCAAACCGTGTCGAGGGTTCGATCGTCAGCTGGTAGAGCGACATATGGTCGGTCCCGAGCGCAAGCGCGCGGCCCAGCTCGGCGTGCCAATCGGCCTCGGTCTGACCGGGGCGGGCGTAGATGAGATCTATCGAAACGCGTTTGAAATGCTGCTGTGCGACCCCCAGCGCCTGCAGTGCTTCGCTTGCGCCATGCAGCCGGCCGAGGAAACGCAACGCCTCATCGTGCAGGCTCTGGACGCCAAGCGACACCCGATTGACCCCGGCCATGGCCAGATCGGCGAAATTGGCTGCCTCCACGCTGCTGGGATTGGCTTCCAGCGTGATCTCGACAGCGGGATCAAAACCCCACAACCGATCGGCTTCGGCGATCAGTGCGGCCACCAGGCTGGGCGGCATCAGAGACGGTGTTCCGCCGCCGAAAAAGATGCTTGTCAGCGGTTCTTCAGAATTTGCCTGAACTTGCTCATGGCGCATGTCCGCTATGAGCGCGTCTTTCCAGACGGCGGTCTCCGCAGTTTTCCGGACATGGCTGTTGAAGTCGCAATAAGGGCATTTTGCGATGCAGAAAGGCCAGTGAATGTAGAGCGCGCGGGCCAATTGTGAGTTTACCCAATCTTAACGATCGTAACCGATTTGCCCGACGCATGAAGAGCGTAGGAAATCGCAGAATGTCGTGGTTCGGTGCTTTGTCCGTGGCGTGTGCCATGGCCTTGGGCCTCGCTGCAAGCGGTTCGTCGACTCCCGCAGCGGCGAATGGCGCNTTCACCCACTCCCGCGCGCTGCACACNGCGACCGATCGGCACCTCGCCGCGCGGATCCTGCGCGCGCATAATGANGAGCGCCATCGCCTGCGTCTCCAGCCGCTCAAGTGGAACGTCCATCTCGAACGCGAGGCGGAGGAATGGGCACAGCATCTCTCGCGCATCGGCCGGCTCCAGCATGCCGACAGCCGCCAGCGCAACCGGACGGGCGAAAACCTCTGGATGGGGACCGCCGGTCACTGGCCGGTCGAGACCATGGTCGACATGTTCATCGCCGAAAAACGGCATTACCGCCACGCCCGCTTCCCCGATATCTCGCACACCGGCAATTGGGCGGATGTCGGGCATTACACGCAGGTGGTCTGGCGCGACACGCAGGAAGTGGGCTGCGCCGTCGCTACTGCCGCGGGCAACGATGTACTGGTCTGCCGCTATTGGCCCGCCGGCAACATCTGGGGGCAGAAGCCCTACTGAGGCTTAGCCGAACTGCTCCGCCACCAGCTTCGCGAATGCATCCGCGCGGTGGCTGATGGCATGTTTGTCCGCGGGGTCGATCTCGGCAAAGGTCTGCTCGCTGCCCTCGGGCACGAACACCGGGTCGTAACCGAAACCCATTTCGCCGCGCGGCGGCCAGGTGAGGCTGCCGGGAGCGGTGCCTTCATAGACTGCGTGCTCGCCATCGGGCCATGCCAGTGCCAGCACGCAGTGGAACGCGCAGGACCGGTCTACATCCGCGCCCTGTTCCTGCAACAGCCCCTCGACCTTGCCCATTGCCATGTACCAGTCGCGGCCCGGATCGCCTTCGAACCACTGCCGCTCGGCCCAGTCGGCGGTATAGACGCCCGGCCGCCCGCCGAGCGCAGCGACCGACAGGCCGCTGTCGTCGGCCAGCGCGACGATGCCCGACGCCTCCGCCGCNGCNCGNGCCTTGAGCATCGCGTTCTGGACGAAGGTGGAACCGGTTTCGGCCGGTTCGGGCAGACCCAGCGACCCGGCCGACAGGCATTTCATGCCATGCGGTTCGAGCAGCGCGGAAATCTCTTTCAGCTTGCCGGCGTTATGCGTGGCAATCACGAGCGAGCCCGAACCGAGCCGGCGTGTCATTTGCGCGTGGCCTCGTCCTGCGCCTTGAATATCTGTGCGCAGCCCATCTGCGCCAGCCGCAGCAGGCGGAGGAAGGCTTCCTCGTCATAGGGCGCGCCTTCGGCAGTTGCCTGCGCCTCGGCGATCTTGCCGCCTTCGATCAGCACGAAATTGGCATCGGCATCGGCATTGCTGTCCTCGGGATAGTCAAGGTCGAGCACGGGCGTGCCCTGGTAGACCCCGCAGGATATCGCCGCGACCTTGGCGGTGATGGGGTCCTGCGTGATGTCGCCCGACTTGAGCAGCCCGTTGACCGCGAGGCGCAGTGCGACCCACGCGCCCGAGATCGACGCCGTGCGCGTGCCGCCGTCAGCCTGGATCACGTCGCAATCGAGCGTGATCTGCCGCTCGCCGAGCTTCTTGTGATCGACNACCGCGCGCAAGCTGCGTCCGATAAGCCGCTGGATTTCCTGCGTCCGGCCGCTCTGCTTGCCCTTGGCCGCCTCGCGCTGGCCGCGCGTATGCGTGGCGCGCGGAAGCATCGAATATTCGCCGGTGACCCAGCCTTCGCCCTTGCCGCGCAGCCACGGCGGGATGCGTTCTTCNACGCTGGCGGTGCACAATACCCGCGTCTCGCCGAAGCTGATCAGGCAGCTGCCNTCGGCGTGCTTGGTGTAACCGGTTTCGATAGTGATGGCGCGCATTTCGTCGGGCGCCCGGCCGGAAGGTCGCATGGGGTTCTCCATTGCAGTCGAATCTCGCGAGTGCCTGTGGCGCAAGCCCCTTGAGGCCGCAAGGGGAGTGGTTAGATAGGGGGCATGAATTCTCCGCCGCTCAACGATCTGACAGAACGCGCCCGCGAGATCTTCCGTCTCGTCGTCGAAGGCTATCTCGACAGCGGCTCGCCGGTCGGATCGAAAGCGCTCGCGGGCGAGGGGCGCGTCAACCTTTCTCCCGCCTCGATCCGCAACGTGCTGGCCGATCTCGAGGCGCGCGGGCTCCTGTCCGCGCCGCATACGAGCGCGGGGCGCATGCCCACCGATACGGGCTTGCGGCTGTTCGTCGACGCGATGATGCAGGTGGCCGAACCGACGCGCGAGGAACGCGACGCGATCGAGCAGCGGCTGGGCGAACCCGGTCCGATCGAACGCGCGCTGGAGGAAACCAGCGCGCTGCTGTCCGACCTCTCGGGGGCGGCGGGCATGGTCATGGTGCCGACGCGCGAACCGCGCCTGGCACAGGTCTCGCTCACCGCGCTCGACACGCACCGCGTGCTGGCGGTGCTGGTCGGTGAAGACGGCCAGATCGAAAACCGGATCATCGCGCTGCCCGCCGAAGCGCTCGGCACGTCTCTGGAACAGGCCAGCAACTACCTCACCGCGCGCAGCGCGGGCCGTACGCTGGCCGAAGCGGCCAGCGCGGTGGAAGAGGAGATCGCCAGCGGGAAATCGGCGCTCGACGAAGCCAGCAGCGATCTGGTGCGNCGCGGNCTNGCGACNTGGAGCGAGGATGCNGCNAANCGNCCGGTGATGATCGTGCGCGGGCAGGCNAACCTGCTCGACGAGGCGGCGCTGGGCGATATCGANCGCGTNCGNTCGCTGCTCGACGATCTGGAAAGCAAGCAGTCGGTCGCCAGCCTGCTCGAACGCGCGCGCCGCGCCGAAGCGATGCGGATCTTCATCGGCAGCGAGAACCGCCTGTTCTCGCTTTCGGGATCGTCGGTCATCGCCTCGCCCTATCGCGACCGCGATGGCAGGGTGGTCGGCGTGCTGGGGGTGATCGGCCCGACGCGGTTGAATTACGCGCGGGTCGTCCCCATGGTTGATTTCACCGCCCGATCCTTGGGCAAACGCATTGGCTGACAGGGTTTTTACGTGACCGACGAAAACAACAACGAACCGCAGAAAAAGGCGGTCGACGACGAAGTGCTACGCGAAATGGAAGGCGTGCCCGACCATCTGCGTGACGATGCGGATGAAGCGGGCGACGAAACGCCGGTCGAGGATGCGCTCGCCAAGCTCAAGGGCGACCTCGAAACCGCGATGCAGGACGTGCTCTATGCCCGCGCGGAAACGCAGAACGTGCGCCGCCGCATGGAAAAGGACGTCCAGGACGCGCGCAATTACGCGGCGACCAATTTCGCCCGCGACGTGCTGAGCGTGGCGGACAATTTGGCCAGAGCGCTCGACCATGTGCCCGATGAATTGCGCGATCACGAGAAGGCCAAGAATTTCATCTCGGGTATCGAGGCGACCCAGCGCGAACTCGAGAAAGTGTTCGCCAGCAATGGCATCACCCGCATCGCGGCCAAGGGCATGCCGCTCGACCCCAACCAGCACCAGGCGATGATGGAAGTGCCGAGCGACGAAGTCGAACCGGGCACCATCGTGCAGGAAATGCAGGCCGGCTACATGATCAAGGACCGCTTGTTGCGCCCGGCCATGGTCGGCGTGGCGAAGAAACCGGACTGATTGCCGGACAAGGGGAAGTGACGATGAGGACTGCGATCTACGGTGCGGCGGTCCTCGTCGCCGCTTCGCTGACAGCGCCGGTGGCAGCGCAGGATACGCCTGCCACGCGGCTTTCGACACTGGCGGATGCCTTCTACGACTACCGGCTCGAACAATTCGGCCAGATCGAGACTGCCAACGGCAGCACCCGGCGCGGCCCCGCGCTGTGGTCGGTCGCACCCGAAGCGCAGCGGGCACGGGCGGCGCAATATGCCGATTACCTCGCCCGGCTCGATGCCATCGACCTGTCCGCCCTCGACGCGACGGAGCGCACCAATGCGCTGGTGCTGCGGACCCTGCTCGAAGCCGAAATCGGTGATGCGCGGTTTGCCGAATGGGAAATGCCCTTCGACAGCGACAGCAATTTCTGGTCCTATCTCGCACCGCGTTCAGGTTTTACCACAGTCGCGGAATATGAGGATTACATCGGCCGGATGCGCGACATCCCGCGCTATTTCGCCGAACACACCGCCAATGCCCGCGCCGGACTGGCGCGCGGATTCTCGGTACCGCGGGTCACGCTCGAGGGACGCGACGTCTCGATCGCATCCTATGTCGTGGACGATCCCGAGCAAAGCGCGTTCTGGACCCCCTTCGCCGCTATGCCGCGCAGCATCTCGCCGGCCGATCAAGCGCGCTTGCGCACCGCCGGCCGCGCCGCGATCGAAGAAAGCGTGACGCCCGCCTATGCCGACTGGCTCGCCTTCTTTCGCGAAGAATACCTGCCGCAGACCCGCACCNCNCTGGGCGCGAGCGAGTTTCCCGANGGGGCGGCCTATTACGCGCAGCAGATCCGCCAATACACCACGCTCGACCTGTCCGCCGAGCAGATCCACCGCATCGGGCTCGACGAAGTCGCGCGGATCACCGCCGAAATGGAAAAGGTGAAGGACGAAGCCGGCTTCGCAGGCACGCTGGCCGAATTCGTCACTTTCCTGCGCACCGATCCGCAATTCGTGGCGCGCAGCGGCGACGAGCTGATGGGCNTCTCATCCTATGTCGCCAAGCGNGTCGACGGGAAACTNGCCGATTACTTCGGTTTCCTGCCCCGCCACCGCTTCACGATCCGCCCCGTCGATCCCGCAATCGCCCCCTTCTATACCGCGGGACGCGGCGGGCTCGAGGCGTGTCAGATGAATACCTACGACCTGCCGTCGCGCCCGCTCTACAACATCCCCGCGCTGACGCTGCACGAATGCGCGCCCGGGCACAGTTTCCAGGGCGCGGTCGCGCTCGAACAGGAAGAAGCCCCGCGGTTCCGCCGCCAGACCTATTTCTCCGGTTTCGGCGAGGGCTGGGGGCTCTATGTCGAATATCTCGGCGAGGAGATGGGCATCTACCGCACGCCCTACGAGAAGTTCGGTCGGCTTTCCTATGAGATGTGGCGCGCGGCGCGGTTGGTCATCGATACCGGAATCCACCACTACGGGTGGAGCCGCGAACAGGCGGTCGATTACCTGTCGAGCCATACTGCCCTGTCCGAGCGCGAAGTCGGGACCGAGATAGATCGCTATATCAGCTGGCCCGGCCAGGCGCTGGCTTACAAGCTGGGCGAAATGACCATTCGCAGGGTTCGCGCCAAGGCCGAGGAGGANCTGGGCGAACGCTTCGATATCCGCAAGTTCCACGATGTGGTGCTGGCGCTGGGATCGGTGCCGCTGCCCGCGCTCGAAGCGCGCATCGATGCCTTTATCGCCGATGGCGGGCAGGGACTGCCCGGTGTGACTTACGACTGAGGAACGGCGAGGCCGCTCGTCCGTATGTGATCCGACAGGGACGCAAACGGAGAGATACCATGAACACCAAGCTGTTACTCGCACCCGCGCTACTCGCCTCGAGCCTCGGTCTGGGCGCCTGCGCGCAGAATTACGCGGTCGAGGGCGCAGCTGCCGGTGCGGCCGCCGGTGCCGGGCTGAGCGCATTGCTGGGCGAAGACCTCGAAACCTACGCGCTAGCCGGTGCCGCGATCGGCGGGGTGATCGGCTATGTCAGCGACAAGGACGACGATTGCGACGGCTATTACGGCGATGGCCGCTATGTCGACGACGACTGCCGCGATGACGATCGCTACGCCCGCTACTGGCGCTGATCGCCTGGCCGGATGAACATCCGACCGAACGAACAAGGGCCGTCCCGCATGGGGCGGCCCTTTTCGCATCGACTGCCCGCAGTTGCTAGCGCTCGGCCCCCGGGAAGCGGACCAGCAGGTCGTATGCTGCGGGATCGGCGATGCCCGCGACCTTGACGCCATTGCGCAGCCAGAAGGCGTGCTTCACGATCTCGGCCTGCTGTTCGATCCCGTAGCGATCGAGCGGCCATCCGGGTTTGAGCGCATAGTCATAGCGCGCCCACGGCATGCGGCGCGTGACCAGGTACCAGTCGCCCATGGTCTGGACCTGCCAGACATGCACCAGTTCATGGATCAACAGCCCCTGGCGCAGCACGTTCGCAGTCGAGAAATCGTCGCAATAGGCATCGCCCCGCGGGTGGAAATGGACGTGACCGCGCGGCGCCATCGTGATCCGGCGGGGCTGGAACGGAAACCATTTCCGCCGCCGGATCGTCACCTTGCCGTAATCGATCGCGTCGCCGAACACGCTCCGCGCGAGCTTAATCTCGCCCCGCGTCAGGCGGCGTTCGCCCCCCGCCGGGCAGGAATGCGCGACAGGCTGGTCGTGGGTTTCCATTCCCAGCGTGTCGCGCAGATCGTTCAGCGTTCGTCACCCGCGGCGCGAATTTCCACCGGGAAGGTCTTCTGCTTGCCGCCGACCACGGTCAGCGTCATCTCGGTGGTGCCGCCGGCCTCGAGTACGGGATCGACATCGAACACCATCACGTGGAAGCCGCCGGGTGCGAAGCTCTCGCTCTCGCCCGCATTGACCAGCACCTGACCGACGCTGTCCATCATCATNTGGCCGTTCATTTCCATCGATCCGTGCAGTTCGGCGCTGCCGGCGCCTTCNACATCGGCGCGGCGGATCGCGTAATTGCGATCGCCGGTGTTCTCGACGTCGAAATAGATCGCGCCCGGGCGGTCCGAAACCGCCGGCAACATCAGCCGCGCATTGCTGACTTCGAGCATGACTTCATCGGCGGCGGGGGCGGCGGCCTCGTCGCCGGTATCCGAACAACCTGCCAGCGCAACCGTCGCAAAACCCAGCGCCAGCGGCGCGAAATGCGTGAATTTCATGGATTTGATCCCCTCTTCGTCCTGCGCAAAAACTAGCGCGGCACGTCCCTTGTGCCAAGAAAAACCGCACCTATATCGCTCGTGTAACACACCACCGGATAGAGCCGCCAACCGGTTCCGCCAGGATCGGGGAACCCAGCGTGCGGTGTCCAACGACTTGAAACAGATGGGGAAACCATGAGCAAAGTTATCGGTATCGACCTTGGCACCACCAACAGCTGTGTCGCCGTGATGGACGGCGGCAAGCCCAAGGTCGTGGAAAATTCGGAAGGCGCGCGCACCACGCCTTCGATCGTTGCCTTCACCAAGGACAACGAACGCCTGATCGGTCAGCCGGCCAAGCGCCAGGCAGTGACCAATCCGGACAACACGCTGTTCGCGATCAAGCGCCTGATCGGCCGCCGGTTCGACGACCCGCTGACCAAGAAGGACATGGAGCTCGTTCCCTATGACATCGTCAAGGGCAAGAACGGCGATGCCTGGGTCGAAGCGGGCGGCGAAGATTATTCGCCCAGCCAGGTTTCCGCCTTCATCCTGCAGAAGATGAAGGAAACCGCCGAGAGCTATCTTGGCGAAACCGTCACGCAGGCAGTGATCACTGTTCCCGCATACTTCAACGACGCGCAGCGCCAGGCGACCAAGGACGCCGGCCAGATCGCCGGTCTCGAAGTGCTGCGCATCATCAACGAGCCGACCGCCGCGGCGCTTGCCTATGGCATGGACAAGGAAGACGGCAAGACCATCGCCGTCTACGACCTTGGCGGCGGGACCTTCGACGTCTCCGTGCTCGAAATCGGTGACGGCGTGTTCGAAGTGAAGTCGACCAATGGCGACACTTTCCTGGGCGGCGAAGACTTCGACAGCGCCATCGTCGAATATCTCGCAGACGAGTTCAAGAAGAAGGAGAACATGGATCTCCGGACCGACAAGCTCGCGCTGCAGCGCCTCAAGGAAGCCGCCGAAAAGGCCAAGATCGAACTGTCGAGCTCGGCTTCGACCGAAGTCAACCTGCCCTTCATCACTGCCCGCATGGAAGGCGGCAGCTCGACCCCGCTGCATCTGGTCGAAACGATCAGCCGTTCGAAGCTCGAACAGCTCGTCGGCGACCTGATCAAGCGCACGCTCGAGCCGTGCAAGAAGGCGCTGGCCGATGCCGGCGTGTCGAAGAACGAGATCGACGAGGTTATCCTGGTCGGCGGCATGACCCGCATGCCCAAGGTGCGCGAAGTGGTCGAGGAATTCTTCGGTTCCAAGCCGCACACCGGCGTGAACCCCGATGAAGTCGTCGCCATGGGCGCAGCGATCCAGGCCGGCGTCCTCCAGGGCGATGTCAAGGACGTGCTGCTGCTCGATGTGACTCCGCTGTCGCTGGGGATCGAGACGCTGGGCGGCATCATGACCAAGATGATCGACCGCAACACGACGATCCCGACCAAGAAGACGCAGACCTACTCGACCGCCGAAGACAACCAGAACGCGGTGACGATCCGTGTTTTCCAGGGCGAGCGCGAAATGGCGCAGGACAACAAGATGCTCGGCCAGTTCGACCTGGTCGGCATTCCCGCTGCCCCGCGCGGCGTGCCGCAGATCGAGGTCACTTTCGACATCGACGCCAACGGCATCGTCAACGTATCTGCGAAGGACAAGGGCACCGGCAAGGAGCAGCAGATCCGCATCCAGGCTTCGGGCGGTCTGTCCGATGACGACATCGATAAGATGGTCCAGGATGCCGAGAAGTTCGCCGACGAGGACAAGAAGCGCCGTGAAGGCGCCGAGGCCCGCAACCAGGCCGACAGCCTCGTCCATGCGACCGAGAAGCAGCTCGAAGAGCATGGCGACAAGATCGACGCTTCGCTGAAGAGCGAAGTCGAGGAGAAGGTCGCCGCGCTCAAGACCGCGCTCGAGGGCGATGATCCCGCCGACATCAACGCCAAGGCCGAAGACCTGTCGCAGAGCGCGATGAAGATGGGCCAGTCGATCTACGAGCAGGAACAGGCGAATGCCGCGTCCGCAGCTCCGGAAGGCGAAGCCGCGAGCGACGGCGGAGCGGAGGAAGAGGTGGTCGACGCCGAATTCTCCGAAGTCGACGAAGACGCGAAGAACTGATCGAACGATGAGAAACCAGTCGCCACCGGTGCCCCAGCGCACCGGTGGCGATTAGTTATTGGGAAGCCATGTCGACAACCGAAACCGACCTGTACGAATTGCTCGGCGTCAGCCGCGATGCCGATGGGGCGACGATCAAGTCCGCCTATCGCAAGCTGGCAATGAAACACCACCCCGACCGCAATCCCGGTTGCACCGAGAGCGAGGGCAAGTTCAAGGCAGTCAGCGCTGCCTATGAAGTGCTCAAGGACCCGCAGAAACGGGCGGCCTACGACCGTTTCGGTCATGCCGCGTTCCAGCAGGGCGGTCCCGGCGGCGGCGGTCATCCGGGCGCCGATTTCGGCGATATCGGCGATATCTTCGAAACCATCTTCGGCAGCGCATTCGGCGGGGGTGGCCGCACGAGGGCGCGCCGCGGCGCCGACCTGCGCTACGATCTGCAGATCGATCTCGAGGATGCCTTCAGCGGCAAGTCGACCGAGATCGAGATCGAGGTCTCCGAAAACTGCGAGACCTGCCATGGATCGGGCGCGACGCCGGGGACCCGCGCGCGCACCTGCAACCTGTGCCACGGCCAGGGACAGGTCCGTGCCAAGCAGGGTTTCTTCGTCGTCGAACGCCCGTGCCCCAACTGCCACGGCAGCGGCGAAGTCATTTCCTCGCCCTGCCGCGACTGCCGCGGCGAAGGCCGCGTCGACAAGGCGCAGGCGCTGGAGGTGGAAATCCCGCCGGGCGTCGATACCGGTACGCGTATCCGCCTTTCGGGCAAGGGCGAAGCCGGCCCGCGCGGCGCACCTCCGGGCGANCTCTACATCTTCCTGCATGTGAAACCGCACGCGATCTTCGAACGCGAAGGCACCACTCTTGCCACGCGCGTCCCGATCAGCTTCACCAAGGCTGCCCTGGGCGGATCGATCACCATTCCCAATATCGACGGCGAGGAAGTCACGCTCGAAATCCCGGCGGGCATCCAGTCGGGCAAGCAGCTCCGCCAGCGCGGTGCGGGCATGCCCGTGCTGCAGGGCCGCGGACGCGGCGATNTGGTGATCGAGATCGCGGTCGAGACACCGACGCGGATCAGCAAGGAACAGCGCGCGCTGCTCGAACAGTTCCGCGAGCTCGAAACNGGTGACGAATGTCCCGAGAGCCGCGGCTTCTTCGACAAGCTCAAGGGCGCGCTGGGCGGGTGATTGCCAAGCACGGCAGGGCCCGCGATAAGCGCGCCATGCTGCCTGCGCTGACGATCATCGACGATTTCCTGTCCGATCCCTGGGCCGCGCGCCGCGCGGCGTTGGCGCTCGATTATGCGCCGCCGGGGACGGGCGGGAATTACCCCGGGCGCGATACCACCGGGGCCTTGCCGGTGGACGCGATCGACGCGTCGGTTTCGCGGCAACTCGGCGTGGAACTGGTCGGTGCGCCGGGCACCGAACATGGCCATTGCCGCATGACGCTGAAAGCCGACAGGGGGCGCAGCGGCGTCCATGTCGATCCGGCGTTCTACTCTGGCATTCTCTATCTCTCGCGGCCGGAAGACTGTCTCAAGCCCGGCGCGGGCGGCACCGATTTCTTCCGCCACAAGCGCACCGGCCTCGAACGCGTCCCCGCCAATGGCGCCGAACTCGCCGCGACCGGCTATGATACGGTGGACGATCTCGTCGCCGACGTGGTCAACAAGGACACCACCCATCCCGCCAAGTGGGAACGCGTGATGCGCGTGCCCATGCGCTTCAACCGGCTCGTCCTGTTTTCGCCCTGGCAGTTCCACACCGCCGCGCCGGGTTTCGGCACCGATCCCGAAAGCGCGCGGCTCGTCATGCTGCTCTTCTTCGCGCGTGCGGGACGCTAGGGCATCCGGGCGACGATTTCGGCGCGGATCTCGTCGATCAGCCGCAGCGCACAGCGCCCCGTGCGTTGCTCCTCGTCCAGGATCGCGTGAAACGCCTCACGCTTGAANTGCGCGCACGTCTCGGGCGCGAACGGTTTGTCCAGCGTCGAACAGACAAGATCGATCATCCGTTCGCATCCGTGCAGCCGGCCCCACAGGTAATCGTTCTCGCGATAGGCGCGGCTGAAGAACGCACCGAAATTGTAGAACTCGATCCCGCGCAGCGTCGCGGCGGTGCCGCCCTCGCGAATGCTGCGGGCATCGTCGGGGCTGATCCGGTCGACCTTCACCGGGTCGAACTCGGTCAAACCTTCGTTTCGCAACAGGGGCAGGGTAGCGACGTCGTAATAGGGAAAGCCGAGATAGGTCAGCAACATCCGGCGGCGCAGGTTCTTGGGCATGACCTCCAGCGCTTCGGCCAGCATTTCCTCGGCGCGGTCATCGAGCTCGGGCAGCAGGCGCTGGGCTTCGATCAGGTCGAGCAGCGTGCCCGGATCCTGCAGGACGCGCTCTGCCAGATCGCCGAAGCGGCTGCCCAGCGCGGCCGTGCCTTCCTTCTCGAAATAGAGCGACAGGATGCGGTACACCGCGTCGCGGGCCTGCTCCAGCGCGTCGTCGGGNATTTCGGGATCGGCCTCCCAGTCGCGAGCCAGACGACGCGCCAGCAATCGCAGACGGCGGATGCGAAAGCCGATGTCGTGTTCGCGGAAGAAGGCGATCGCTTCGGCCGATGCCCCGCCCGAAGGCGACGCCAGCGTTTCCAGCCCGCGGCGGATCAGTTCTTCACGCAGCACCGCTTCGATCGGCGCGGGATCATCGATTGCCAGCTTGGGCGCTGCATCCAGAACCAGCCGCGCGAGCCGTCCGACGATACCGGTGAACTTCGCCTGCGCATAAGCGTGAAAGGCATANCCCGCGCGTTCGGCGGCGGATTGCTGCGCCTTCTGGCGCCAGCTCTTGAGCCGGGCCGGGGTGGGCCGGTCGAAGAACAGCGTGCGCCCGAACAGCTTTTCCACTGCGCCATCGACCTCGGGGCGCAGCGCGGCGACGATGCGGCCCAGCCGTTCGGCCTCGCGGCTCTGTTCCTCGAGCTGTTCGAGATTGTCGCGGATCGGCTGTTCGCGCGGCANCGTCGACAGCGAACCNAAGATCGCCGAGAAGAAGCCGACCGGTTCGCTCTTGCCGTCGGCNCGTTCTCCGAACCGGTCGGGCCGCGGGTCGACATAGACGAAGCGCCGGTCCACCTCGCGCTGCGCGGGGCGCCCCTGCAGGGCCGAGATCGCGCCTGCAAAGGGCTTGTTGACCAGCACCGACCCATCGATAAGCGACACGTTATCAAGCGTTTCCCGCGCAACATGGACAGGCATGACGCGCTTGAGGAAAGCCTCCCTTTCGGGCCAGTTCCGTTCGGTCAGGTCGGACAGCCGGTCGATTTCCTCGACCCGCAGCGGGGGGAACGCGCCCGGGAAACTGGCGGTCGCGCGCGCCGCGAAGACGAGTTCGAGCGGGTTCGCGAGATCGGTTCCGCCGGCAAGCGGCGCGCGCGCGCGAAATGCGATCGGCATGCGGTGTTCGGTATCCTCGACCACCGGCGGGCTGTGGAGCCGCAGCAATTCCTGGTACCCGTGGAAATCGGTGGCGGTGACATACAGGTCGAGCGGATGGCCCGGCGGCAGCAGCGGTTCGTCGATCGGGCCCTCGGCCATGGCCGAAAACGCGCGTTCGAGCAGGCGCGAGAAACCGAGGCCGGAAAAGGGTGGTTCGAACCAGCGCCCCCGGATGAGGTGCGATACCTTGCGCTCCACCTCGGCCCGGGTTTCGGGCGCGACTGCATCGGTGATGTCGCTGCCCGGACGNCTAAGCAGCCAGTTGGCGAAGGGCTGCGCCCACATCTTCGAAAAGCGCCATTTCAGGCGCGCGGCGGGATCGACCAGTTCGTCGACATCGGCCACCTCCAGCCACAGGTCGGTCAACGGTTCGAGCGACTGGCCCGAATGGACCGCCTGCGCGAGGAACACCGCGTTGATCCCGCCCGCGCTGGCCCCGCTCATGATATCGGGCAGGATGCGCAGCCGCAGGCCGTGTTCGTCCTCGATCCGTTCGATCAGCTGGCGGTAGACCGCCTCCACCCCTTGCAACGGACCGCTTGCGGCGTGGAACGCGCGACTGGCGCGGGCCAGCTGCCACAGCTCGCGCGTGACCCCATGCATGTAGATCGCCAGGCTGACGCCGCCATAGCAGACCAGCGCTATCCGCAATTCCTTTTGCCGCATCGCCCGGTCATGGCGGGATAAANCGGTAAAGGCAATTGCGTTCGTGAAATGTTCCGTTTAGCGATCGGGCATGGCCAAACCGAAGAAACGCTATGTCTGCCAGGCATGTGGCGGCGTGTCGCATCGCTGGCAGGGGCAGTGCCCCGACTGCGCCGAATGGAACACGCTGGCGGAAGANGCGCCGGCGACNGTGTTCTCGATGAAACACGATCTGTCGAGCGGGGGGCGCGCGGTCGAATTCGTCGAACTCGACAAGCCCGGCGCCTTGCCGCAGCGCCAGCCCACCGGCCTGGCCGAATTCGATCGTGCGCTGGGCGGCGGACTGGTGCCGGGATCGGCGATCTTGCTGGGCGGTGACCCGGGTATCGGCAAGTCGACGCTACTGCTGCAGGCCGCGGCCAGGATCGCGCGCGAAGGGCGCGGCGTGGTCTATGTCAGCGGCGAGGAGGCCAGCGGGCAGGTGCGCATGCGCGCCGCGCGGCTTGGATTGTCCGATGCGCCGGTCAAACTCGCTGCGGCCACCGGCGTGCGCGATATCCTTACCTCGCTCGGATCGATGGATGCGCCGGGGCTGCTGGTGATCGATTCGATCCAGACCATGCATTCGGACACGATCGAAGGCGCGCCCGGGACGGTCAGCCAGGTGCGCGGCTGCGCCTTCGAGCTGATCCGCTACGCCAAGGAAAACGGCGTCGCTCTGGTACTGGTGGGGCACGTCACNAAGGATGGCAGCATCGCCGGGCCGCGCGTGCTCGAACACATGGTCGATGTGGTGATGAGCTTCGAGGGCGAGCGCAGCCACCAGTACCGCATCCTGCGCGCGCTCAAGAACCGCTTCGGCGCGGTCGACGAGATCGGCGTATTCGCAATGGCGGGGGAGGGGCTGGAAGAAGTCGACAACCCCTCNATGCTNTTCCTTTCGGGCCGGGACGAGCCGATGGCGGGCAGCGCGGTCTTCCCCGCGATCGAAGGGACCCGCCCGGTGCTGGTCGAGATCCAGGCTTTGATCGTCCGCCTGCAGTCGGGCGCGACGCCGCGCCGCGCAGTCGTGGGGTGGGACAATGGCCGGCTGGCGATGCTGCTGGCCGTGCTCGAATCGCGCTGCGGGCTCAACTTCTCGGCGGCCGAGGTCTATCTCAACGTGGCCGGTGGCTACCGGTTGTCGGACCCGGCTGCCGACCTTGCGGTGGCCGCGGCGCTGGTCAGCGCGATGGCGGACAAGCCGCTACCGCCACGCAGCGTATGGCTCGGTGAAGTCTCGCTCGCCGGAGAGATCCGCCCGGTGGCGCATGGCGGGCTGCGGCTGCGCGAAGCCGCCAAGCTCGGCTTCGATCGCGGTTTCGGCCCGGTTGACGTCAAGGGCGCGGGCAGCGCGATGGCCTATGACGGCTTGGGACAATTGGCCAATCTCGTTGACCGCATAATCGGGAATTCATAAGTCCGGCCGCATGGGCAGGTCATGACTGGTTTCGATTACATCGTTTTGCTGATCGTGGGCATTGCCGCGGCGGGCGGTTTCATGCGGGGATTCCTGCAGGAAGTCCTGTCGCTGGCGGCGTGGGTCCTCGCCGCATTCGCGATCCGCGCGCTGCATACGCCGCTGACGCTGGCGCTGCAGGACCACATCGGCACCGACATCACCACCGCGCTGCTGGCGTTCACACTGCTGCTGCTGATCCCCTATGCCGCGATGAAGGTGATCGCCAACAATGTCGGCGCGGTGTCGCGCTCGTCTATGCTCGGGCCGGTGGACCGGGTGCTCGGCTTCGGTTTCGGCGCGCTTAAGGGCATGCTGATTGTCGTCATCGCCTTTTCGCTGCTGGTGGTCGGCTACGACACGGTGTGGAGCTACAAGGGCCGCCCGAACTGGATCACCACCGCGCGCAGCTATGAACTGGTGGACGCCAGTTCGCGCTCGCTGGTCGAAGTGCTGGCCGAACGGCGCGCCCGGCTGCGCGAACAGGCCGTCAACGGCGCCTGATGACGGCCCCGCGCGCGCCGGCGCTGTATTCCCCCGCACTGCTTGCCATGGCAGTCGAACTGGCGGACTATCCCTTCGACGCGCAGGCGATCGCGGTGGGCGAGGCGCGGTCGCGCAGCTGCGGCAGCGTGATTTCGCTGTCGTCGGTCCATACCGGCCGGCTCGAGCGGATCGGCCTGAAGGTGAGCGCCTGCGCGGTCGGGCAAGCCTCGGCGGCCATTTTCGCGCGCGAAGCGGGCGGCATGGACGCAGCCGCGGTGTCACGCACGCTGGGTTCCCTCGGCGAATGGCTCGAAGGCGACGCCCCCGCGCCCGCGCTCGAACGGATTGACATGCTCGAACCCGCGCGCGCCTACCGCGCCCGCCACGGGGCCATTCTCCTGCCGTGGAAGGCCGCGCTCGACGCGCTTTCCAAGGGTGGGGGTGCAGGCTAGACCGATCGAACGAAAACCACACTCGCGATGCAGGGGGAGCGCGACATGGCCACAGGTGCCGTCACACCGCAAACGGAACCGACCGAGAAGGAAATACGCCTCGTCATTGCGGCAAGCAGCGCGGGGACGATCTTCGAATGGTACGATTTCTTCATCTACGGCACCCTCGCCGGGCTGATCGGCGCGGCCTTCTTCCCGAGCGATAACGAGACGCTCGAGATCCTGCTGGTGTGGGCCGGTTTCGCAGTCGGCTTCGGCTTCCGTCCGCTGGGCGCGATCCTGTTCGGCTTCCTCGGCGACCGGCTGGGGCGCAAATACACCTTCCTCGTGACGGTCACGCTGATGGGGATCGCCACCGCCGGCGTGGGCCTCATCCCCAGCGCGGCCAGCATCGGCATCGCCGCGCCGCTGATCGTGATCTGCCTGCGCATCCTCCAGGGTCTCGCGCTCGGCGGCGAATATGGCGGCGCGGCGATCTATGTCGCCGAACACGCGCCGCCCGAGAAACGCGGCTTCTACACCAGCTTCATCCAGGCCAGCGTGGTCGGCGGCTTCGTGCTGTCGATCCTGGTAGTGATCGCCTGCCGCGCGTTCATCCCCGCACAGGACTTCGCCGAATGGGGCTGGCGGATCCCGTTCCTGCTGTCGATCGTGCTGCTGTTCATCTCGCTGTGGATGCGGCTCAAGCTGTCGGAAAGCCCCGTCTTCCAGGCGATGAAGGCCGCAGGCGAAACCAGCGCCAATCCGTTCAAGGAAAGCCTGACCTATCCCGGCAACCCCAAGCGCATCTTCGTGGCGCTGTTCGGGATCACCGGGGTGCTCACCACGATCTGGTACACCGCCTTTTTCTCCGGCTTGTCCTTCCTGCGCGGCCCGATGCGGGTCGACGAGAACGTGGTCGAATGGATGCTGCTGATCGCGGGTACGCTGTCGATGGGCTTCTATATCATCGTCGGCAAATGGTCCGACCGCGTCGGGCGCAAGAAACCGATCATCATCGGCGCGCTGGCCTCGCTGGCGCTGCTCTTCCCCGTGTTCTGGGGGATCGGCGCGCTCGCCAACCCGGGCTTGCAGGACAGCGCGCGCGCGGCCCCCGTCACGGTCAGCGGCCCGGCCTGCGAATACGATCCCTTCGCCGAAGTGCAGGCCAGCCCCTGCGGCCGCGCGCTACAGGACCTGACCGCGCTGGGCGTGCCCTATACAGTGACCGAGGAGCCGCAGCCGGAACTGGCCATCGGCACACAGAGCTATAGCTACGAAGGGCTGCCTTCCGACACCCGCCGCGCGATCGTCCAGAGCTGGCTCGAGAGCAATGGCTATTCGTTCGAACGGCAGGTCCCGCCACTGGCGAGCATCATCGGCATCATTGCGCTGCTGCTGGTGCTGGGCATGCTGTCGGCGCTGACCTACGGTTCGGTTGCGGCGCTCCTGTCCGAGATGTTCCCCGCGCGCATCCGCTACAGCTCGATGTCGATCCCCTACCATATCGGCGCGGGCTACCTGGGCGGTTTCCTGCCGCTGATCGCGGGCTATATCGTGGCCATGACGGGCAATGCCTATGCCGGGCTGTGGTACACGATCGTGGTGGTCGGTTTCGGCGTGATCGTTGCCTGGTGGGGATTGCCCGGTGGTCCGCCGCGCGATTTCGAAGACAGCGTGCAGGACCCGCCGGTCTCGCCCGTGCTGCCATGAGCCTGCTATGACCCGCCCTCCGCCGCCGAGCCTGCGGCTGCATATCGACAGCGACGCGCTGGCGCAGAACTGGCGCACGCTCGACGCCATGTCGGGCGCGGCGCGGGCGGGNGCGGCGGTCAAGGCGGATTGCTACGGCCTNGGGGTCGATCGCTGCCTGCCCGTGCTGCACGAGGCNGGCTGCCGCGATTTCTTCGTCGCGCACTGGAGCGAGGTGCCCGGCGTCATCGCGCATGTCCCGGCACAGCGCCTGTCAGTCCTGCATGGGCCGCTTGGTGCCGACGATGTCCGGTTCGCGCGCGAGACCGGCGTTCGCCCGGTGATCGACAGCCTGCGGCAGGCGCGGCTGTGGTCCGAAGCCGGGGGCGGCGCCTGCGACCTGATGGTCGATACCGGGATCAACCGGCTGGGCGTTGCGCCCGCGGAACTGGCCGATCCATCGATCCAGGCGCTGGAGGTGCGCGTGCTGATGAGTCACCTCGCCTGCGCCGACGAGGACGCGGCGATGAACGCGCGCCAGCTCGCCGTTTTCCGCGACTGCATCCCGGCCGTGGCTCACGAGGAGACCAGCCTGGCCAACAGCGCGGGCGTAGCGCTGGGCAGCGACTACGCCTTCGATCTCACGCGCCCTGGGCTCTCGCTTTACGGCGGCATCCCGCGGCCCGAACTAGAAGATCGGATCGCGCAGGTCGCTTATCCGCAGGCGGCGTTGATCCAGGTGCGCGACATCGCGGCGGGCGCCAGCGTGGGCTACAATGCCACCTTCACCGCGGGCGAGGCCATGCGCATCGGCGTCGTCTCGCTCGGCTATGCCGACGGGATTTTGCGCAGCTGGGGCGGGGCGCATTTCACCCATGGCGAACGCCGCCTGCCGATTCTCGGCAAAGTATCGATGGACATGATCGTGCTCGACCTGTCGGCGGCCCCCGAGCTGGCCGAGGGGGACTGGCTCGACCTGCCCTACCGGCTTCCTGATGCTGCGCAGCAAACCACTCTATCGCAATATGAATTGCTGACCGTACTGGGCAATCGCTTCGGTTGACCTTTACGTCATGTTGCACTGCACTTTTCGCGCGTGCTAATCCTCTTGCATTGCACAAATGGGGAGCATGAGAGAATGGCCAAGCGGAGCGCCGAAGGCGAACCCATCATTATCAAGAAATACGCCAACCGGCGCCTCTACAACACCCACACCAGCAGCTACATCACGCTCGACGATCTCGCCAAGATGGTCCGCGAGAACGTCGATTTCCACGTGCTGGATGCGAAGTCGGGCGACGATATCACGCACACCATCCTGACGCAGATCATCGTCGAGGAAGAAAGCCATGGTTCTCACATGCTCCCGGTCAGCTTCCTGCGCGACCTGATCCGCATGTATGGCAACTCGATGCAGGCCATGATGCCGAGCTATCTCGAAGCCAGCATGACCAATTTGCAGAAGAACCGCGAACAGATCCAGGAAGCNTTCGCCAAGGGACTCGANACCAATCCGCTGGCGCAGATGGCCGAAGCCAATTTCAAAATGATGCAGAACGCCGCCGAAGCGTTCATTCCCGGCTCGCGCAAGGCGTCCGCGCCCAGGCAGGCACCCGCGAGCGAGCAGGCGGACGAGCTGGCCGAAATGCGCGCGCAAATGGCCGCGATGCAGGAGAAGCTCGACAAAATGGGCAAATAGCAGGGGGCTTGCCCCGCCGGCGGCCATTTTCCTGCGCCACGCGCTTGTCGAAGGGCGCATCTTCCCATTATGGGCGCGCCAGATGAATGACGGTTCTTCGTCTGCCCGCACCCGACGGTGGGGCCGGAACGAGGCGCCATTAGCCAAGGCCCCCACGATCATGCCCAATATCCGCCATGCCCTGAACACCCGGCGCGAAGACGATTTCGCGGCCTGGTACCAGGATGTCATCAGTTCCGCCGAAATGGCCGAGGAATCGGGCGTGCGCGGCTGCATGGTGATCCGCCCGTGGGGCTTCGGCATCTGGGAGCGGATGCAGCGCCTGCTCGACGACCGGATCAAGGCGACGGGGCATGAAAACGCCTATTTCCCGATCTTCATCCCGCTGTCGAACTTCGAGCGCGAGGCCGAGCATGTCGAAGGCTTTGCCAAGGAAATGGCAGTGGTCACGCATCACCGGCTGATCGCGGGCAAGGATGGCGGGCTGATNCCAGACCCCGAAGCCAAGCTGGAAGAACCGCTGGTCGTGCGCCCGACNTCGGAAACGATCATCGGCGATGCCATGGCGCGCTGGATCCAGAGCTGGCGCGACCTGCCGCTGAAGCTCAACCAATGGGCCAATGTCGTGCGCTGGGAAATGCGCACGCGCATGTTCCTGCGGACCAGCGAATTCCTGTGGCAGGAAGGCCATACCGCGCATGCCGACNAGGCNGAGGCGAAAGAGCACACGCTGACCATGCTCGAGGTTTACCGNGCNTTTGCCGACGAGGACCTCGCGCTGGCGGTGGTGCCCGGTGAAAAGCCCGAGAACGAGCGTTTCCCGGGCGCGGTCGAGACCTGGTCGATCGAGGCGATGATGCAGGACGGCAAGGCGCTGCAGGCGGGCACCAGCCATTATCTCGGCACCAATTTTGCGCAGGCTTCGGGCATCAAGTACCAGAACCGCGAAGGCGGCGAGAGCCTGGCGCATACCACCAGCTGGGGCGTTTCGACCCGGATGGTCGGCGGCGTCATCATGACGCATGGCGACGACGACGGCCTGCGCCTGCCGCCCAGGATCGCGCCGCAGCAGGTCGTCATCCTGCCTATGCTACGCGACAAGCCCGAAGACCAGGCGCTGNTCGATTATTGCGAGACGCTGCGCGCCACGCTGGCCGGCCAGAGCGTGCTTGGCGAACCGCTGCGCGTGCTGCTCGACACGCGNCCCGGCAAGGCGGCGCAGAAGCGCTGGGACTATGTCCGCAAGGGCGCGCCGGTGATCGTCGAGGTNGGCGGNCGCGACATGGACAATGGCGTCGTCAGCATGCTGCGCCGCGACCGCTTGTGGGATGCCGAAACCGGCAAGCCCGCCTTCGAAAACCCGACGCGTGAAGCCGCAGGGGAGGCCATTCCCGCGATCCTCGCCGACATGCAGGCAGCGCTGCTTGCTCAAGCTGCCGAGCGCCGCGATGCGAACATCACCCGCGGGGTCACCGATTTCGCCGAGGTGGAAAAGCACTTCTCCGGCTCGCGCTATCCCGGCTGGGTGGAAGTGCAATGGTCGAAGCCGACCGGCGCGGCGCTGGAAAAGGTCGTCGAGCGGCTGAAGGACCACAAGCTCACCATCCGCAACGTACCAATGGACGCTGCACCGGTCGACGGCGCGTGCATCTTCACCGGCGAACCCGCGGTCGAGCGCGTGCTGCTGGCCAAGGCGTACTAAGGCACCCTGGTTCGTCATCCCCGCACAGGCGGGGATCCAGACAAGTGACCAGTCCGGGCAACTCGCTTGCATATGGTCATTGCCGATGCAGGGGGCAGGACACGGTGAGTACGTGACACCGGGCCTTGCCATCCCCATATGGCGCGCATGACAAAACAGAACACGAACCGGCGGCGTCAGGGGATGCCGTCGAAAGAACAGATACTCGAATTCATCCAGACCTCCGACACGCCCGCGGGCAAGCGCGAAATCGCCAAGGCCTTCGGCCTTAAGGGTCAGGAAAAGATCACGCTGAAGAAGCGTCTCAAGGACATGGCCGAGGAAGGCCTCATCGACGGCAAGCGCACGGCCTATCACCGCATGGGCGGCGTGCCCAAGGTGACCGTGCTCAAGATCGTCGCGATCGAGGATGGCGAGGCGATTGCCGAGCCCGAGAACTGGGCGCCCGACAGCAAGGAAAAACCGCCGCGGCTGCTGGTGAAGGAAAGCAAGAAGCTTTCCGCGGTCAAGCGCGGCGACCGGATCCTTGCGCGCAACGAGGAAACCGCGCGCGGCTGGGTCGCGCATCCGATGAAGAAGCTTCCCGCGCGGACCGAAGGGCTGATGGGCGTCGTCGAATTCGATGGCGCGGGCAAGCCCTGGCTCGCCCCGGTCGACAAGCGCGTGCGCGACAGCGCGCCGATCGGCGACCTGGGCGAAGCGCAGGAAGGCGAGCTGGTGCTGGCCGAACGCATGGGCAAATCCGCCCGCGCGAAGGTCAAGGTGGTCGAGGTGGTCGGCGATCCGCTGGCGCCCAAGGCGTTCAGCCTGATCGCCATCGCCAAGCACGGCATCCCGCATGTCTTCCCGAGCGAAACCATCGCCGAGGCGGAGCGCGCGGTCGACCTGCCGCTATCGAGCGATCACCGCGAGGATCTGCGCGACGTGCCCATCGTCGCGATCGACCCCGCCGATGCGCGCGACCATGACGATGCCATCTGGGCCGAACCCGACGGGAAGGGCGGCTACCGCGCGATCATCGCGATCGCCGATGTCAGCTATTACGTCCGCCCCGGCGGCGAGTTGGACCGCGAGGCGCGCAAGCGCGGCAATTCGGTCTATTTCCCCGACCGCGTCGTGCCGATGCTGCCCGAAGTACTCAGCGCCGATGTCTGCAGCCTCAAGCAGGATGTCGACCGCGCCGCGATGGCCTGCCACATCCGTATCGACAAGGACGGTAAGGTCAGCGACTGGCGCTTCACCCGCGCGATCGTCCGGCTGGCCAAGAACATCGCCTACGAGGACGCGCAGGCCGCAATCGATGCGGGCGATGCGCCCGAATACCTGCAGAACCTGTGGGGTGCGTGGAAGCTGCTGTTCAAGGCGCGGCAGGCACGCGATCCGCTCGATCTCGAACTGCCCGAGCGGCAGGTCCGCCTCAATGAGGAGGGGGTGATCGAGGAAATCGCGATCCGCGAACGGCTCGATGCGCACCGCGTGGTCGAGGATTTCATGATCGCCGCCAATGTCGCGGCGGCCGAGGCGCTCGAGGCCAAGGCCGCGCCGGTGGTCTACCGCGTCCACGAGCAGCCAAGCCGCGAGAAATTGCTCGCCTTCCGCGAATATCTCGCCACGCAGGGCAAGAAGTTCGCGCTGGGGCAGGTGATCACGCCGGGCCTGTTCAACCGCATGCTCAAGGACATTTCCGAGCCGGCGGAAAAGGCGCTGATCATGGAAGCGGTGCTGCGCAGCCAGACGCAGGCGTTCTACGGGCCGCAGAATGCGGGCCACTTCGGCCTTTCGCTCGGCAGCTATGCGCATTTCACCTCGCCGATCCGGCGGTATGCCGACCTGCTGGTGCACCGCGCGCTGGTCGATGCCTACAAGCTCGAACAGCCCAGACCCAAGGTCGACCTGCCCGAAGGCTCGGGCCTGTCCGATCGCGACAAGACCGCGCTGCACCAGATCACCGATGCGATCAGCCAGACCGAACGCCGCGCGATGGAGGCCGAACGCGACACGATCGACCGCTATGTCGCGGCNTGGCTGTCGGGCCGCGTGGGCGAGACCTTCGANACGCGCATCACCGGGGTGCAGGGCTTCGGATTCTTCGCCACGATCGAGAAACTCGGCGGCGACGGGCTGGTCCCGGTCAGCACGCTGGGGCGCGAATATTTCAGCTATGACGAAGGCGCGCGCAAGCTNGTCGGCGAACGCAGCGGCACCGAATATGCCGTGGGCGACCGGCTCAAGCTCAAGCTTGCCGAAGCCAATGCGCTGACCGGCGCGCTCAAGTTCGAAGTGCCCGACAGCGACGGGACGGGGGTCGAACCACGCGGCAACCGCGCCCCGGAAAAGAAGCGGGCCCACCAGAACAAGCGCCCCAAGAAGGCGCAGGGTGCCCCGCGCCAGTCGCATCCCGCGGGCAAGCGCGGACGCCCGGGCAACATCCGCCACCAGGGGCGCAAGAAGAAGTGACGGAACGGGCCGGGGGACTGCTCATTGGATTGGTAAAGGAGCCTCCATGACCCAGCTTATCCCCGGCCAGACCGTCCCCGATCTCGACCTGCCGCTCACCATCGATGCGCGGTTCGAACTGTCGAAGCAGCAGCCCGAAGCGTTCACCATGCTGGTGTTCTATCGCGGCAAACATTGCCCGATCTGCAAGAAGTACCTTACCGAGCTGAGCGGCAAGCTCGACCAGTTCACCGACAAGGGCATCAACGTCTTCGCGGTGTCGATGGACAGCCCCGAGCGCGCCGCGATCAGCCATGAGGAATGGGACACGGGCGACGTCCCGCTGGCGCATTCGCTGAGCGAAGAAAAGGCCCGCGAGTGGGGCCTCTACATCAGCGAAAAGCGTGATGGCAGCGAAGAACCCGACATCTTCTCCGAACCGGGACTGTTCCTGGTCAAGCCCAATGGCACGCTGCATTTCGCCGTGGTCCAGAATGCGCCGTTCACCCGGCCCGATCTCGATGACCTGCTGAGCGGTATCAGCTTCACGCTGGACAAGGATTATCCCACCCGCGGCACCCTGACCTGAGCGTCAGGCGAGCGCGTCAATCTCGTCGCGGCTGAGCCCGCCGGGGACGAGATAGAGCGGGCAGGGCAATTGCCCTGCATGCGCCGCGAAATGCGTCACCAGCGGGCCCGACCCGCCTTCCGCGCTGGTCGCCAGCACCAGCGCGGCAATGCTGGCATGTTCGTCGATATATTTGCGCACGACATCCGCCGCCGGGCCGGGGCGCACCGCAATGGTGGGCATCTTCCCCATTTCGCCGAAGATGTTCCCGGCAGCCGAATTGGCCATCACCTCGGCGCGTTCGCGCGCTTCCTGTTCGATCGTGGCCTGCACTCCGCCGAAAGCGTTGAAGGTCTGCTGCGGGACGAGCGCCAGGATATGCACCGATCCGCCGGTCTTCTGGGCGCGCAGCGAGGCGAACCGCAGCGCCTGCCTGGCTTCTTCGGTCTCGTCCATCACGACAAGGTATGTGCGCATAGCGGCTCCCCCGGATCCCTCGCAGCGCGTTACCCGGTAATTCGTATTCTGTGCAAGGACCTTGCGGCGCAGGGGCATCTTCGGCAGAGGTCGCGGCACAACTCTCTCCCCAGCGAGGACGTAACGTCAGACCATGCCCACGCCGATCAAGATGCCCGCCCTGTCGCCCACCATGGAGGAGGGCACGCTCGCCAAATGGCTGGTGAAGCCGGGCGACAAGGTGGAAGCCGGCGACATCATGGCCGAGATCGAAACCGACAAGGCGACGATGGAATTCGAGGCCGTGGACGAAGGCACCATTGCCAGCATCGCGGTCGAGGAAGGCAGCGAGGGCGTAAAGGTCGGCACCGTGATCGCGATGCTCGCCGAAGAGGGCGAGGACCTCGACGAGGCCGCTGCGGCTGCTCCCGAAGGTGACGGTGAAGTACCCGAACCCACTTCCGCTGATGCTGGGTCCGATAAAGAGAGCGTCGTCCCAGCGAAAGTTGGGGCCGCTAACGAAGCCGCGCAACAGAAAGCGACCCCAGCTTCCGCTGGGGTGACGAACGGCGCAAAAGCCCCCGCAGCACCGAAGGACGACAGCGGAGAGCGCATTATCGCCTCGCCGCTTGCGCGCCGCATTGCCGAGCAGAAGGGTATCGACCTCGCCAGTGTCACCGGCTCCGGCCCGCGCGGACGCATCGTGAAGGCCGATGTCGAAGGCGCGGAAACTGGCAAGGCAGCCGCTCCCGCCAGGCAGGACGCTACCGCCGAAATGGCCGAACCGCGTGTGCCCAGCAAGACGCCGGCCGAGAGCGAATATGGCGCGCCTTACGAAGAAAAAAAGCTCACCAACGTCCGCAAGGTCATCGCCCGCCGCCTGACCGAGAGCAAGCAGCAGGTCCCGCATTACTACCTCGCCGTGGACGTGCGGCTCGATGCACTGCTCGACCTGCGCAAACAGCTGAATGCCGGGCTGGAGGCCGATGGGGTCAAGCTGAGCGTCAACGACCTGCTGATCAAGGCGCTGGCCCGCGCGCTGATGCGCGTGCCGCAGTGCAATGTCAGCTTCCAGGGCAACACGCTGCACCGCTACACCCGCGCCGACGTGTCGGTCGCGGTAGCAGCGCCCACTGGCCTGATCACGCCGATCATCACCGAGGCCGATACCAAGGGCCTTGCCGCGATCAGCAAGCAGATGAAAACGCTCGCGGAGAAGGCACGCGACGGCAAGCTGCAGCCGCATGAATACCAGGGCGGCACCGCCAGCCTGTCCAACCTCGGCATGTTCGGGATCAAGCAGTTCGACGCGGTCATCAACCCGCCGCAGGGCATGATCATGGCGGTCGGCGCGGGCGAGCAGCGTCCCTATGTCGTCGACGGCGAACTGCAGGTCGCCAGCGTGATGACCGCCAGCGGCAGCTTCGACCACCGCGCCATCGACGGCGCCGACGGCGCTCAGCTGATGGAAGCCTTCAAGCAGCTGTGCGAAAACCCGATGGGGCTGGTTGTTTGATATGAAACAATTTTTGTGGGGGGTTGCAGCTACAGTAGTCGGCGGGTTCCTCCTGTTCTTCGCCACAAACTATTATACCGACTGGGTTGGACGTGACAGCAACAAGCTGACCTATCAGTCGAACCCTTCAATTGCATTCGTGGATAAGTTCGCCCTTGATGCGATTTTGTCGATTGCGAGTGATGAAAAGAACGATGGAAAAATCGGCGCAGTTTCAATTAAGAATGAGACAGAAAAGGATATCCGAAACGCGAAAGTGTTGATTGCTCCGACGGAAAGTGATCTGCGCGAAAATAATTTTCATGGTTTCGGCCTCGCGAACTCTTACGGCAATGACATTCTCAATCCGATTTTTGAAGTAAAAGACGAAGGTATCGAAGTCAGTTTGCCTCTACTGGAGCCAGGTCAAGGTGCAATTTTTTGGATTGCCCACGAACCCCCACAAGGCTTTAAAGTTTTTCCACTAGATGATAACTTGTCGGTAGAAGAAGACCTCGCTTGGCTTGTTTCCGAAGAAAGTGGTTTAGACTTTGCCTTCGTTTTCTTAATTGGGATTTTGTGCCTAGTGCTGGGGATTTGGGCCGGAAACGCTATGATCCAAACCGTGATCAAGAAGGCTGGATATGATCCTAAAGCCATAGATGCAGCTTACTACCAAGCCCTCGCAAATGACAAAGCTCGCGAGGCGAAGTCCGGGAATGAATCGGAAGATGCCTGACCGGTCCCCGCTCATCCGTGTCACGGCCATGCCGACCGACCTCAATCCCTATGGCGGGGTATTCGGCGGCTGGCTGATGGCACAGATGGCGCTCGGCGCCGGATCGCTTGCGAGCCGCGAAGGGCAGGGCAAGGCGGTGGTCGTCTCGGCCACGGACTTCGCCTTTCCCGGCGCGATGCAGGTGGGTGACGAGCTGTCGGTCTATTGCGCAATCGCGGCGACCGGCACCACCTCGCTCACCATCACCGCCGAGGCGATCGGCCGCGAACGCAATGGCGAGGCCGAGACCAAGGTCGCGCAAGGCACGTTCAAATTCGTCCTGCTCGACGACAACGACCGCCCACGCGCGGTGGCGGAGCGGTGGGCTTGAGCGCTGTCCTACAGCCCGCTCGCCATGCGATATGCACCCGCATGACCCGCACGCATTCTCCGCCCCGGACCGCCGCAATTCACGGCCTTGCGCGCCACAGATTTTCTTCGCTTGGACCGTGTAACATCCGGTCCATCTCTGCGACCAAACGAGAGACTACAGAGACGAATCATGGCTGACACCAAATACGACGTCATCGTGCTCGGCAGCGGCCCCGGCGGCTATGTCGCGGCGATCCGCTGCGCGCAGCTGGGGCTCAAGACCGCCATCGTCGAACGCGAACTGCTCGGCGGGATCTGTCTCAACTGGGGCTGCATCCCGACCAAGGCGTTGCTGCGTTCGGCCGAGATCCTGCATTATGCGCAGCATGCCAAGGACTACGGGCTCAAGATCGCCGGCGAGATCGAGGCCGACCTCGAGGCAGTGGTGAAGCGCAGCCGCGGCGTCGCCAAGCAGCTCAATCAGGGCGTCACGCACCTGATGAAGAAGAACAAGATCGCAGTGCACATGGGCGAGGGCACGCTGACCGGCCCCACCAGCCTCACCGTGAAAGGCGAGAAGGGCGAGGAGAAGCTCACCGCCAAGCATGTGATCGTCGCCACGGGCGCGCGGGCGCGCGACCTGCCCTTCGCCCCGGCGGATGGCGAACGCGTGTGGACCTACCGCCACGCGATGACGCCCAAGGAAATGCCTACAAAGCTGCTGGTGATCGGCAGCGGCGCGATCGGCATCGAGTTCGCCAGCTTCTACAACGACATAGGCGTCGATGTGACCGTGGTCGAAATGCTCGACCGCGTGGTGCCGGTCGAGGATGCGGATGTCTCTGCCTTCCTCGAGAAGAGCCTGACCAAGCAGGGCATGACGATCATGACCGGCGCGGGCGTCGAGGACCTCAAGGTCACTGCCATGGGCGTCAAAGCCAAGATCAAGGGCAGCAAGGGCAAGGTAACCGAGACCGAGTTCAGCCATTGCATCACAGCGATCGGCATCGTCCCCAACACCGAGGATGTCGGGCTGGAAAAGCTGGTGGAAATGGATCGCGGCTTCATCCAGATCGACGATTACGGCCGCACCAAATCGAAGGGGCTGTGGGCGATCGGTGACTGCACACCGGGGCCGTGGCTGGCGCACAAGGCGAGCCATGAGGGCGTCACCACGGCCGAGGCGATCGCACGGGAGCTGGGCAACAAGGAGGTCCACCCGCACCCGCTCGACCGCGCCAACATCCCGGGTTGCACCTATTGCCATCCGCAGATCGCCAGCGTCGGCCTGACCGAGGCGAAAGCGAAGGAAGCGGGCCACGCAGTGAAGGCGGGCACCTTCCCCTTCATCGGTAACGGCAAGGCCATCGCGCTGGGCGAGGCGGAGGGCTTCGTGAAGACCGTGTTCGACGCCAAGACCGGCGAACTGCTCGGCGCGCACATGATCGGCGCGGAGGTGACCGAGATGATCCAGGGCTTCGTCGTGGGCAAGACGCTCGAGACCACCGAGGCCGAGCTGATGCAGACGGTGTTCCCGCATCCCACGATCAGCGAATCGATGCATGAGAGCGTGCTTGCGAGCTATGGCCGCGCGCTCCATATCTGAGGCCTGACACGCGCCGCAGCGCGAGGGGAATGACAGCGTGACCGGTTTCCTGATCCTCGCCTTCCTGATCCTGATCGCGGGGGTGCTGGCCGTTCCGCTCGCCACGCGGATCGGGCTCGGCTCGGTGCTCGGCTACCTGCTCGCAGGGATGGCGATATCACCGCTGCTCGCCGCGCTGTCGGTCGATGTCGAGGCGCTCCAGGTCTTCGCCGAATTCGGCGTGGTGATGATGCTGTTCATCATCGGGCTGGAAATGGATCCGCGGCGCCTGTGGGCGATGCGCGGCAAGCTCACCTGGCTGGGCGGCGGACAAGTGCTGCTGACCACGCTCGCGCTGACCGGCATCGCGCTGCTGGCCGACCAGCGCTGGCAGACCGCGCTGGCAGTCGGCATGGTCCTCGCGCTCAGCTCGACCGCGATCATCGTCCAGACGCTGACCGAGAAGGGCCTGCTCAGGACTGAAGGCGGCGAAGCGAGCTTCTCGGTGCTGCTGGTGCAGGACGTCGCGGTCATCCCGATCCTCGCGCTGGTGCCGCTGCTTGCGCTGCCCGAACTCGCCGGTGCGGCTGCGGACCACACGGGCGGGGGCGCGCATGGCGGGATAGACTTCACTGCACACATGTCGGGCTGGCTGGCTGCAGGCACACGGATCGGTGCGGTAGCCGCCGTGATCGCGATCGGGATCTTCGCGATCCGCCCGCTGTTCCGCTACATCGCGCGCGCCAATCTGCGCGAGCTGTTCACCGCCGCCGCGCTGGTGGTGGTGATCGGGATCGCGCTGCTGATGTCGCTGGTCGGCCTCTCGCCCGCGCTCGGCGCCTTCATCGCGGGCGTGGTGCTTGCCACCAGCGAATACCGCCACGAGCTCGAAAGCGATATCAACCCGTTCAAGGGCCTGCTGCTGGGGCTGTTCTTCATCACAGTCGGCGCGGGGATCGACTTCGCGCTCGCCAGCACGATCTGGGATTCGGTGGTGTTCTGGGCCGCGGTGACGGTGGCTGCCAAGATGGCAGTGCTGCTGGTGGTCGGCTGGTTCTACGGCCTGCGGCGGCAGGCGCTGTGGCTGTTCTGCCTGAGCCTGCCGCAGGCGGGCGAGTTCGCGTTCGTCCTGATCGCCTTCGGCGTCGCCAATGCGGTGTTCGAACCCGCCTTCGCCGATCAGTTGCTGCTGATCGTCGCGCTGACCATGCTGGTCACCCCGCTGCTGTTCATCCTCTACGACAAGCTCATCGCGCATGCCTATTCGACCGGGCAGGGCGGCCGCGAGGCCGATGCCATCGACGAGGACAACCCGATCATCATCGCGGGGCGCGGGCGCGTCGGCGGGATCGTCGACCGCATGCTTGATGCCGCCGGACACCGCGCGACGGTGATCGACTACAACAGCGAGCATTTAGAAGTGCTCAAGAAGTTCGGCGTCACGACCTATTACGGAGACGCGACGCGGCCCGACCTGCTCGCCAGCGCGGGGATCGACCGCGCGCGGATCCTCGTCGTGGCGCTCGACGAGCGCGAGCAGATCGACCGGCTGGTACGCTATGCCTGTGCCAACTTCCCGGGCCTGCACGTCGTCGCACGCGCCAAGGACCGCGACCATGTCTATCACCTGTGGGCGATGGGCTGCCGCGACATCGTCCGCGAAACCTATGACAGCAGCCTGCGGATGGGCCGTTCGGTCTACGAGGCGCTGGGTCACGACCGCCAGTCCGCCACCGCCATGGTCGAAGCGTGGGAGGAGATGGATCGCACCTCCATGCGCGAGATTGCCGATGTCTTCCGGCTCGATACGCCGTCTTACGAGAACGAGGAACTGCTTGCCAAGATCAGGGAGCTCAAGGCCGAATGGGATCCCAAGCTGCGCGAGGCGATGGACGAAATCGCCGCGCGCGGACGCTAGACGCAACCAGTCAGCATGCCGCGCGTTGGGGGAGGAAAGGAGAACACCATGACAATCCCGAAGCGCGATACCCCCCAGGCCCAGGACGACGCGGCGCAGGACGCCGAAGACAGCAAGACCATCAAGGACCACAAGGCCCTGCAGAACCAGTCGTCGATCGATCCGCAGGACTACCCCAAGGGCGATCGCAGCGCGCAATCGCTGGTCCGCAAGCCGGGCGACAAGGACTGATCGGGGATCGTGGCGGAGAGGGTGGGAGGCACTTTCAGATTATAATATACTGGAATGATAGCATTATTCTGGATAACCAAGCGGGTAATACCCCCTATGATACCCCCAATCGGTTTTGGGCTCGTAACGGTTTTTTGCCGGTCACCTATTTAACTATGCCACCTTGGCTTCGAACGCGAAGCGGGCTGATGCCACCCAGATATGTTATAGGCCGCACATTAGGTTTGTGCTAAACTGGGTTGATCAAAATGGTGGCGTCGGATCTGATAGATCGACAGCCTTCGAGAGCGGCAACTGGGGTGCTGAATAGCTAGATTTGGGCGCTTTGCAGCTTGCTGAAACTGGGCCGTTAGTCGACAGTCCGCTTTCGGCTGCGAGACATGGAAAGCCGCCAGTCAACGGATCAGCGTCCCTTCTCATCGCAGTCAAACTCGCGTGACAATCGCGCGAACCAACATTAGCGGATCGCGAGTGAGTGTTTCCTGTTCTGAAGCGGCCTCGGCAGCCGTGCGCCCCGCCATGCCCGACCCTCGTCAGTTAATGCGCAACCTTCAGGGGTTCCGCGATCCCCAGCCCGGGCGCAGCCTGTGGGAGCTTGGTATTACGCTGATTCCCTTTCTTGGGCTGTTCGCAACGATCATCGTAGCAGCGGACGCGGGTTACCTGTTCGCCCTAGCGCTTACTCCGCTCGCTGGACTGTTCCTGCTGAGGCTATTCATTATCCAGCACGATTGCGGCCATGGATCCTTCCTGCGGAATCGCGCGAGTAATGACTGGTTCGGGCGGATGCTGGGGGTCTTCACGCTCACGCCCTATGATTGCTGGAGCCTCAGCCACGCGCGTCATCACGCCATGACTGGCAACCTCGACAAACGTGGCTTTGGCGATGTCGATACGCTGACGGTGCGCGAGTATTGCGAGAAATCAAGGACACAGCGGCTGGGCTATCGCCTTTACCGCCACCCTTTGATCTTGCTTGGTTTCGGCCCCGCCTATCTCTTTCTGCTGCGGCACCGTCTGCCGGTGGGATTAATGAGGGAAGGCTGGAAGTTCTGGGTTAGCGCGCTGGGAACGAACCTTGCCACTCTCGCAATCCTAGCCGTGCTAATATGGTTAGTCGGCTTCGGAGTAACGCTGGCAGCATTTCTGCCGACTCTGCTCTTCGCAGCGAGCATGGGAGTGTGGCTGTTCTACATCCAGCACCAGTTCCCCCAAGCATACTGGGAAAGCAAATCCGACTGGTCCTTCGCCGAAGCCGCCCTGATGGGCAGCACCCATTTAGACCTGCCGCCGGTTCTACGCTGGTTCACCGGTAATATCGGCATCCACCACGTGCACCACCTTTCGAGCACAATACCGTTCCACCGCCTGCCCGAAGTCCTGAAAGCACATCCGGCTCTACGCGATCTCAACCGCTACACGGCATGGGAGTCGCTCAGCGCGTTCCGCCTGGCTCTGTGGGATGAGGAACAGCAGCGTATGGTGACGTTTGCTGAAGCCAAGGAGGCGTTGGGCTAGGCTTGTGTTCCAAACCACGAAACTCTGCATGGCAGGATCAAATCGTGATTATCCCGTTCTTCTGCCCTTCGGCTTCTAAGAACCTTGGCGTTTAAGGCCAATCGACTTCTTGTCCTTATTCGCCGAACCGCCCGAGCGACTAGAGTGTCTTGCGTAGCTTCACATTGAGGCGCGGATTGTCGTTGTCTGTATCGTAGCGCGGCCCGCTTAGCGGCATGGCAAGTTCGACGTCGAAATCGAGACCGTTGACGATGTCGGTCCTCAGGCCGCCGCCGGCCGAATAGAGTTCGCCTGTCCCCCTCCCATCCTCGAGATTGCTGACATACCCGCCGTCGGCATAGGCGTAGATCTGTATGTTATCGACAAGGTTCAGCGCATCGGCCCAGTCGTAGCGCAACTCGCCCGAGCCCATGATTCCTTCGTCACCTGAACGCTGGCTATAGGGATAGCCGCGCAGGAAGCGGTTGCCGCCAAGACCAAGATCTTCGGTCGAAAGCAACGGAGCGCTCGCAATTTGTCCGCGGGCGGCCAATTCCATGCTGAAGCGCGAGCCAAGCTCGCGTTCCCAGTCGGCCCACGTGTATAGGCTGCTGAACGCCGCCGACGCATCGTCGCGCGAGGCAAGCGGATCGCCTAGCTCGGTGGCGCCGAGGATCGACAAGCCCTGCGAATAGGTTACCCGCGCACGGTATCGGCCCCCGACGGCCGTGCCGGCCATGAAGGCGCCGATGCGGACGACAGGGATACGATCGTGCCGGTCGAGCGCACCGTCGCGATCGCGCCGAATATCCTGAATCTGGAATTCGGCTTCGCCCCAGAGGCTAAAATTGCGACGTCTTACGAAAGGGTGACGCAATTCGATGCCAAGTCTCGTCGATCTGCCGGTAACATCGTCATCGGCGAGATAGGCGCCCGGATCGGTTCTGGAGTGGGAGATGACGAAGCCCGCTTGCGTGCCGTTGGAACTGATGACCGCCTCGTATTTCAGCTTGGCATATTGCAGTTCACCCGGCTGGAAGGGCGTGGTCGCCAGCGTGATGTCGACCTCGTCGGTCGATGTGAGCAATCCGTTGAAATCGGCGTCGATCCGCAGTCGCTCGGGTCCCACAGGTGCCGAACCGTCATTTTCGAACACCAAAGCACCACTGGCCCGCGATCGTCGCGCTTCAAGAACCAGGACACCTTCGCCGTCCTGGCGTTCGAAATAGGCCCTACGCACCCAGACGCCCGAGATATCGTCCGCCAGCAGCAGGTGCCGCTCGAGCCGTGCCTTGGTGACGGGGCGGCCGCCTAGCAACGGGTTCAACTGATTGCGAATGGCAGCATCATCGTCGCCATCGATCCTGATCCGGTCGATCCGGCCTTCGTCGACACGAACGCGTAGCACTCCGGCGCGCAGTGATTGCGGTTCGATCATCGCGGTCGCAAATACATAGCCCATGGTCTGCGCGCGCGATGCCACATCGCTGGCGAGTGCGTTCAGCTGTTCTCCGTCGAGATCGCGCGCGGCGTAACGCTCAACGATGTCGACGAAATCGGCGACTGACAATTCGCGCAACCCTTCGAGCGAGATCGGCCCTACGGTGTAAACGCTTGATCCAAAGCCTTGATCTTCGCCAGAACGAGGTTCGATCTGCGCTGCGGCGGCCGCATCGCGCGGCGCCAGCACGCCACTTTCCTGTTCGTCGACGGCTAGGGCCTCATCGATTGGATCGCGCGCATCCTGTGCATTCGCGGAGAATGCGACGCACAGGCCGACTGCCGCCAGTGAGGGATAAGATAGATAACGCACGCGTGAGAGACTCCAAGTGGACCACTCAAACTACCCGGGCGCGTCTTAATTTTTGGTTGCATTACCAGATGTTTAACCATGTTCGGTTGGTATATTGGAATACCCTTCTGCGAGATCGGACGCTCATTGGAGACCCATCTTGTCGACCCGGAAATTCTTGAAGACCGCTTCTCTCGCCCTCTTGCTCGCCAGCACCAGTGTCCACGCGCAGGTTGCATGGACAGTCAGCGAAACGGATGGACGCGTCGCAATACGCGACGAGAATGGCGAGAGACCGGCGCGCCGCGGGGCGAAGATCGCTGCTGGCGGTGCGATCGAGACCGGAGCTAATGGCTCGGCCGTCATCGTGCGCGAACGCGAATTTGTCACCGTCCGGCCTAACAGCCGCGTGAAAGTGCCAAAACCTTCGGAAGAGCGATCGGTGATCCAGATCGTCCAGGACTGGGGCAGCGCGGTTTTCAATATCGGCAAACAACCCGATCCCCATTTCGGCGTCCGCACGCCGACCCTGGCTGCGGTAGTGAAGGGAACCAGCTTCTCGATAACGGTCGATGGCAGCGGCTCTTCCATGCAGGTCACCGAGGGTGCGGTCGAGGTCTGGACCGGTGATGAAGGCGCACGCGATCTCGTGACACCAGGCGAGGTGGCGATGGTCGGCGCGGATGATCCGTTCCGCCTCACGATCATGGGTGATGAGACGCGCACCCTGGATTCACCTGCTCGCGACAACAATACTCCATCACCAACGGCTGCACCGCCCCCGACACCAAACGCATCTGACGCCAATACGAAGGTAACTGTGGAAGCAGTCGCTTCCGAGCAGCCGGTCATCGAGACACGTTTCGTGAGCGGGCCGAGAGATCTGGAGGATACGACCGAAGGCTTGGTTTCGGGCGAGATCGCGGCGGTCACGGATGATTTCGTTGCTGATCTATCACAGCAAGATGCCGAACCCGATCCCGCGCCAGCTCCGGAACTCGAGCTGGAACCACGACCCGAGCCTGAGCCGGAGCCCGAGCCGGAGCCCGAACCTGAGCCGGAGCCCGAACCTGAGCCGGAGCCCGAGCCGGAGCCCGAGCCCGAGCCTGAGCCCGAGCCGGAGCCTGAGCCCGAACCTGAGCCCGAGCCGGAGCCCGAGCCCGAGCCGGAGCCCGAACCTGAGCCCGAGCCGGAACCCGAACCTGAGCCAGAGCCGGAGCCCGAACCTGAGCCGGATCCGGGTGATGACGACGATGACGACGACAACGACGATGATGACGATGACGACGATGACGACGATGATGACGATGATGACGATGATGACGATGATGACGATGATGACGATGATGACGACGACGATGACGACGATGACGACGACGATGATGACGATGATGACGACGATGATGACGACGACGATGATGACGACGATGACGACGACTGATCGGCTCTAAGTGATCGTGCCCTGATCCTATGCGTTCGCCGTCCTACTCGACTGTGCCGCCGCGCTTGCCGTGGGAAAACATCCTGCTCGCTGCTCTCCTTATCGTCACGATCGGGTCGGCAGCGCAGTCAGGCGCTTTTCGCGAACTCGACAATGGCTTGAGGAATTTCAGCTTTGGGCTGAGGGACCGCACCGCGAGCGGTCAGATTCAAGTCGTCGAAATGGATGCTGCGAGCGTTGCCGCGATCCAGCGATGGCCTTGGCCGCGCAGCAATTATGCCGAAGTGGTGGCCGCGCTGAATGAAGCTGGGGCCCGCTCAATCATTTTCGACGTCGATTTTTCCTCAACTTCGAACCCGGTCGAGGACGCCGCACTCGCGCGCAGTCTGAGCGAAGCATCTGCCGAAATCGTTCTTCCCACATTTGGCCAGAGCGAAAGCTTCGAATCCGACCGGCAGATCGATGCCTTGCCCATAGCGTCATTGCGGCGACACGCTTCGCTGGCNTCNGTTTCCGTCATTCCTGATAGCGACGGCGTGGTGCGCAACATGCCCTTNGGCACNATGACCGCGGGNGTTCCCCGGCCCTCGCTTTCGGCTCAGGCTGCCGGCGTGGCCGGAAAGGCNGGTAACCANTTCCCGGTCGACTTCGCGATCGACCCCGCNTCGATACCTCGATACAGCTTNATNGACGTCGCGAGCGGAAGGTTCGATCCTTCCNNGATTACCGACAAGGATATACTCATTGGCGCGACGGCGATCGANATGGGGGATCGNTACGCGACGCCGCGGCACGGCGTCCTNCCCGGAGTGATNGTACAAGCGATCGCTGCGGAGACATTGCTAGGCGGAATACCCATTTTCGGAGGATGGCTGGTTCCGCTGCTGGTGGGCGCGCTGGGTGCCGCCTTGGTCTTCGCGCAAAAGACCTATCCGCGCGTCGTAGCGACCTCCGGTCTTGGCGCTGCTGCGCTTTTCGGCGCCGATATCGCCGCATATAGCCTTGCTGGAGCGGACTTCCGGATCGTGGCCGGGCTGATCTTGGTCCTGGCATCCGGCGCAGCGCGTTCGGGTTTATTGCTTTACCGCGAAATGTATCGCGGCAAGCGGATCGACCAGGAAAGCGGCTTGCCGAACCGCCTTGCTTTGCGCGAGGCCGATGGTTCGCAGGAGAATGCCCAAACCATCGTCGCGATGCTCGCAAATTTCGACGCAATCAAATCGGTTATCGGTGCGGATGCTATCGGCTCATTGATGGGGAGTCTGGCGGCGCGAATGGGCGGCAGAGATATCGTCTACCGCATCGATGATCGCTGCCTTGCGTGGATTTCCGACGAGGCGCATGAAACCCGCATAGAGACGCTGACCGAACTGCGCCGCGAGTTACGACGGCCGTTAGAAATCGCCGGAAAGCGCGTCGATCCCGCGATTGTGTTCGGCATCGCTGCTGCAGGGGCAACCGCCGAAGCTTCGCTGGCAGCTAGCACCGCGCTGGCCAACGACAAGGTTTGGCACATGCATGAGGCGGCCGAGCAGGACCTTCTCGAGCAGCAGGTTTCGCTAATGGGAGAACTCGCCAACGCGATCGAAAACCATGAGCTCGAAGTCCACTACCAGCCCAAGCTCGATCTGATGACGGACCGTATCGCCAGTGTCGAAGCGCTCGTCCGCTGGCATCATCCCACGCGCGGCTATCTGAGCCCGGACAGCTTCATCCCGCTAGCCGAAAAGAACGATCATATCGCGGATATGACGCTGTTCGTTCTGCAGCGCACCCTGCGGGATCTTGCGCAGTGGCATGGCGCTGGCATCGAAGTGAAGGCGGCAGTGAACATATCGGCGCGCCTGCTTATTTCTCCGGCATTCTTCGAAGCCGTAGGGGCCGCGCTCCAAGTAAGCGACACATCTGCCTCCGACCTCATTTTCGAGGTTACCGAATCAGCGACCATGGCCGATCCGGCAGCCGCTTTGCGCGCGCTGGAGGGATACCGGCGGATGGGCATCATGATTTCGCTAGACGACTACGGCACCGGGCAATCGACGCTGACCTATCTCAAGACCCTGCCTCTCGGCGAATTGAAAATCGATCGAAGCTTCGTCGAGAATGCACATGAAGACAGCAGCGATGCGCTTTTGGTCCGCTCGACGGTGAACCTCGCCCATGCGCTTGGCCTGCAGGTCGTCGCAGAAGGAATCGAGACTGTAGAGTGTCTCGACTTTCTGCGCGAAGTCGGATGCGATCTCGCACAAGGCTACTTCGTATCTCGTCCCCTNCCGGCNANCGAATTGCTGACGCTTTGCCTGTCCANNTCCACTTCCCCGAAANCGCCTGTTCGGACCGCCGCGTAAACCAATANCATCAGGCGGANCCTTGGGCCCCCCTANCAGCAACTNCTGACATATCGGCACCTNCGAAGGAATACGCCGGCTCTCGTCGCCTCCATGCAGCAGTCTGGTTNGGAGTGAGCGATGTGCGTCACTCGGCATGCGCACCAAATTCATTACCCATAACCAGGCAAGCTGTCAGAGNCGCACAGAGCGCCATATGTNCAATCGGAACNAGCTTTAAAGCCACATTAACCAATTGCATTTAGCTCCCNCACATGTTCACTTACCCNGCTGGTCANTTTCTGCGTTTCATCCTTCCGCCGATCGCGACCGGCATCGTCTATTNTNTGGCTGCCGCTATCACTTTTGGGCTGGTTGGGGGTAGCGATGGCGTCGCTATCCTTTGGCCTGCAAGCGGCATCCTGCTGGCAATACTGCTGTCTAGNGGTTGGGGCCGAGCATATCGGCACGTAATCGCGGCTGCTGCCNCAAGCCTTTTTGCAAACCTACTAGCCGGGAACTCGCTCGGTATTTCGTTCGGGTTTACCATCGCGAATATATCAGAATCTNTCGCTGCAGCGTGGTTTCTTAGCCGACAATTGACGCGTCGCTTGTCCTTTTCNGAACCTAGCGACTTGGTTTGGTTCTGCTCTGCGGCGGCGATGGGANCTGCATTGAGTGCTACTATCGCGCTGGTCGNGGCTCCGGTTTCGTCGATCGACTTCTGGCTTTCTTGGTTCTCCACGGACCTTCTCGGCATACTGATCGTCACACCTCTGGCCATGATCGGCGCCAACGCGGTCCGGACCGGTGCGGCGATAGGCCGCGCTCCAGCGGTATTCGAAGCTATCGTTATATTTGCCCTAGTGGCAATTATATCATGGCTAGTCTTCTCGCGGTCCGGGGCCCCCATCCTATTTCTACCCATGCTTGCGGTCCTTATGTCAGCATCGCGACTCGGTCCGACCGGAGCAGCTGGCGGCGTGCTGATCGTAGCAGGCGTCAGCACATTCACCTTCAACGTATGGTCGCCAGCGCAAAACCTCTTCGGCATTGGACCGCTCGCCAAAAGCATCTATCTGCAATTCTATCTGCTAACGCTGTTCGCAGCCGCTTTGCCAATCGCTGCGCTGCTAAGTTCGCGCAACAAGGTGGTGAACCAGCTTGCAGAGGAGAAGCGACTGCTCGAACTCGCCGAGGAGGCGGCGAACCTCGGCCATTGGCGCCTCGACGTGCGAACCAACAAGATCGTTTGGTCGCGCGAAGTGTTCAGTATTTTTGGCCTGGAAGACAGTGTCCCGCCACCATTGGAGGGTGCGATCAATGCTTACCATCCTGACGACCGACAGATTGTCACAAACCATATTGATCGCGCAATTGAACATCGCTGCGACTTCGATTTTACGGCTCGTATCGTCCGACCGAACGGCGAAATTCGACACGTGCGCTCAAGAGGCGAGATCGACCATATCGAAAGCGACGGGTCTTTCGGACTGTTCGGTATCGTTCAAGACATCACAATCCAGGTTTCGCACGCAGCCGCGATCGAGAAAGCGCGAAACCGTGCTGAAGAAGCTGCTCGGCAAGCCCAGGCCATCGCGGAGACCGATCAACTGACCGGTATAGCGAACAGGCGCCGAACGACCTCTGAAATTGTCCGAGCGGTATTGGCCGCCCGCCGGGACGACCGTTCCCTGGCCGTCGCAGTGTTCGACGTGGACCACTTCAAAAGGGTCAATGACACCTATGGCCACCATGCCGGCGACGAGGTGCTAAAGCGCGTCGCAAATGTCGCTGCCAAAGCGCTTCGTGCTGGCGATATGGTGGGCCGTTTTGGAGGCGAGGAATTCGTCATCATTCTACCGGATACTACGACGCAGACCGCAATGCTCATCGCCGAGCGAGTTCGAAGCTCAATTGCAAAGAGCGGCAGCACCCCTCGTGTAACGGTTAGCATGGGTATCGCAGAACTTGCCGAGGGAGAGACCGGCGAGAGCCTTCTCCGGCGAGCCGATGAAGCGCTCTATATCGCCAAGCGTGCCGGACGCAACACGCTCCGGTCGGCCGGCCAGAAGACGATCGAATGCGACGCTCGTTTTAAGTTCTGCGATCGGCTCCCTTCTGCTGACTATCGGCCATAGGCTTCCGCGACCGCATAAGCTGCTAATTGATAACTACCAAATCTCGAATTTTTGCGCATCTGACATGGGCGCCGCGGAAGCGGTCGACCGGGGTCGGCCGCTTCCGGCAGACTACGATGCTGCGATGAAAGGTAAGCCGCGGCTCTACGTGGGCGATCGTGGGAACGATATTAGCCGCGCCTCGCCTCCCACGCTCCCATCGAACCCAAATAGACATCGAGATGGTCGAACCCATGAGCATCGAGCCAACCGGCGGCGACAGTCGCGCGCATGCCGCTTGCGCACATGAGTGTATAGCGCTGGCCGGGATCGAGGTCTTTCCACATCTCGTTCAGTTCGCCGACGTAGATGTGACGAGATCCCTTGATCGAGTGCGCCTTCCGCTCGTCTGCATCTCGCACGTCGAGCAGGGTCCAGTCGCCGGGCTTTCCCTGCAAGCGGCGTTCAACTTCTTCCGTGCTGATCATCGGGATCGAGCGCATACTTTTCCCCGAGGCTGCGGCTGGAACCACACCGACATAGCCCCCGACGATCTTGTCGAGCGCAATCCTCACCAGATGCTCCATTGTCGTTGATAGCTGGTCCTGCGACGAAGCCACCAGCGCGAGCTCTTCGCCTTCGGCGATGAACCATCCGGCGAAGGCCGGGATCATGTCGACCGGCAAGTTGATGCTCCCCGGCAGGTGCCCGGCCGCATAGGCGAGCGGCTCGCGGACATCGATGACCCTGTCGGCTTCGCAAGACGACAACTCATCGAGGCTCATGGGTTGGGGCATGAGCACGCGCGGGGCGGCATTGCCTCCGACCAGGTTGAGATGTTCCATCAGCCGGAAATAGGGCGGCTGGTAGTGATTTTCGTTCACCTTGCGATCAATGAACGTGTCCCGACTCTCGATCTTGAGCATAGGGTTGTTGCGGCGCTCATGCCCGACCGTTGAAAACTCCCTGTCTGCCATGCCCGACCCGCAAACCGAACCAGCACCATGGGCGGGATAAATGATCGCCTGGTCGCCTAATTCGCAAATCTTGCGGAGAGAGTCGAAGAGAAGGCCGGCAACCTCACGCTTCCGTTCAGGATAGAAATCGGTTCGGCCAACATCGCCAACGAACAGCGCATCGCCGGTAAAAACGCCTACCGCCGTCTCGGGGTATTCGCTATCGAATATGGCATAAGCGAGGTGATCGAATGTATGTCCGGGCGTTTCGAGGACGCGGATTTCGAGCTGTCCGATCGCGTGACAATCACCATCCCTCGTAGTCTTCGCGTATTCCACCTCGCCATCCGCGTTCGGCCCATGGAAAACCTCTGCCCCAGTCAGTTTTGCGAGTATCGGCGCTCCTGAAACCAGATCCTCATTGCGATGGGTCTCGAAGATATGCGTTATCCGCAGCCCCTCGTTTCGTGCTCTTTCAACGTAGATCTCGCAATCTCTGCGAGGATCGATGACAGCAGCCATTCCGCCGGCTCCGATAAGATAGGAGAGGTGTGAAAGACCGGCCGTTTTAATTTTTTCGAACAGCACTGTTATCTCCTAATCGGCTAATAGCTTGAGAAACACCTCAATCAAGAAGGCGAAGAGCCTAANNTGGAATACAGCGCCTTTAGCATTCGTTCGCTTGTAGCCGGTTTCCCCAAGCAAAAGCCTTGCCCATAATCGCAGCCCACTGCTCTTGCCATTTTTAGCTGCTCGTGCGTTTCGATATGTTCGGCAACACATCGAGCACCAGCCGAATGACACAAATCTACCAGACCCGACAATATTTGGCGCGAGCGCTCGCTGTGAATGATATTGTCCATCAAAGATCCGTCCAGCTTGATTGTATCAAAGGAAAGCTCTCGAAGGTATGCTACCGATGCGTAGCCAGAACCGAAGTCATCCAGTGCGCTTGTAAAACCATATTGGGATAGCTTCGCTAGTTCTTGTTCGGCATGCCCCAGATCGGCAAGGATTGCTGTCTCCGTGATCTCGAACTGAACGCGGTGAGCATGAAAAGAAGAAGCCGACACAATCTTTTGAAGTTTGTCACTAGCCCCCGAACGGCTCAATTGCATGGCGCTGAGATTGAATGAAAGGGACAGGTTTGCCGGCCAGGTCTCAGCTGACGCCAACGCCATTTCCAGTAGACGTTCGTTCAATCGATCAATGACGCCGAGCTTCTCAGAGATGCGAATGAACTCATCGGGAGACACCGCGCCCAGTTCTGCGTTGTTCCAACGAGCAAGAGCTTCGGCGAATAAAGGAACTCCTTCCTTAAGATCAAAAATTGGCTGGAAGTGGACCTCCATTTCACGAAGCGCTTCACCCGACAAAATTGACTTTTCAATCTTTGCTCGTCGTTGGTCTGCCTCGAATTGAGGCAGATCGTATAGGTGCCAATGTCCACGCGAGGAGGCTTTCGCCTTATAGAGAGCGGAGTCTGCCTGCCGGAAAAACTCTTCGTCAGACCAAGTGTATGGTCCTGCTTCCGTTACGCCGCACGAAGCACCGACGAATAGCTCCTTTCCGTCCCATAGGACTGGTTGGCTTGCTAGCTCACAGATGTGAGTCGACGCAGCTTCCAGTTCAGGTCTCGATAATCCATCCTTCCAGAAAACTGAAAACTCGTCGCCTCCGAGCCTGGCAACTAGCGCCTCGGCTCAGAAAGCATCTTTCAACCGTCGAGCATACTCGCGCAGTATCTCGTCGCCCGCAGCGTGACCGAATGCGTCGTTCGCTGACTTGAACCCATCAAGATCGCAAATAGCAAGCACGCTGCCGCCCCCAGTCAACGGTCCGCGGACCATGCCCTTCTCAATCTCGCGAACAAGCTTTCCGCGATTGGCAATCCCGCTCAACACGTCTTCATCGGCTCGCTTGGTCGCTTGGAGCTCAGCCTCAACAGCTCTGTTTCGCTCGCGAGCGATCGCCAATTGTCCACGCACCAAGCCCCGAAGAGCTCTGTTATGAACATGGAGCTGCCAAATGAAGAGGGCTAAGACGAATATCAGACTGAGGGCGATCCCTCGATCTGACGGCTTCCCCATCCAAAACAACCGGATTGCTACGGGTAGACCGAGTATCAACAACGGAAGAAGCGCCGCCCGCGGAAAACTGCTCAATCCATAAGCGACCCCCAGCGCAGCAAGAACGCTGTAAAGCAGGATGGTCATCGTCTCGCTAGGGTAGGCGGTTATGAGGGACTGAGCCCAGATCGAAAACCCGAGACACAAGATGGTTGTGAAGAGGACCATCGTGACCAGTTCGCGTTTTATCCTCGCGAAATTCTCGGAAGGTTTTTGAAACGCGATCCAATAGATCATCCGCCATAATAGGATGGCTGATAAGATAGTTAGCGGCGAGAACCAGCGCAGCTCACCGCCATGTGTCGCCACATGAAGGCCCAGAAGGTTCACGAGCGCGACCCCATAGAGTAGCGGGATCTGCCTCCTTAAGCTTTCAAAGATTCCAGTAATCTGCTCGCGTTGCTCGCGAGGGCTGTCCGCTGGGAACAGGAACCTTAAGACCCACTGCATCATACGAGCCATAGCTTCGAATAGGCATTTTCTGGTTAATGCACAAATACGGGGTATCTTAAGCCAACTGGGCGGATGATGAACCTTCGAAGCGGACAGGGTGCTGCGCTGTTAGAGCCAGAAGATTGAGCTTGCAAATTAGCGCCGTTGATCACTANCAAGATTGATGCCTCTTAGAAATTCCAAGCCAATTAGCGCCGCGCAGCTGGGCTTCATTGTAGAGGATGCGGCTAGCGAAATTTACATCTTCTCTGCATCCGATTTTCGGTTCTTGCTGGTAAATCGAGGCGCGCGCGACAACCTCGGGTTCGGCTTCGACGAGTTGCGTAAACTCACACCGTGGGACCTGAAGCCGCATCTGAGCGAGGCTCAATTTCGTGAAAAGGTTCGCCCGCTCCTGGAAACAGGTTCTGGCGACATGGTCTTCGAGACGGTTCACCGGCGCAAAGACGGTTCTTTATATGACGTGTCGGTTCACCTTCAGTTGCTCGAAAATGACGGCGAGCCAATATTCTTCGCTGCCATCCGCGATGTCACCCGCGAAAATCAGTTGAAACGGTCACTTGAGGATCGAGAAAGAGACTTGGAGGCTGCTTTGGCTGGTCGCGAGGTCCTTCTTCAAGAAGTCAATCATCGTGTCAAAAATAGCCTGCAGTTGGTTATGGCACTACTTCAGCTTCATGCTCGCGAAGCAACCGATGACGGTCTCAAATTTGCTTTGTCGGAAGCAAGGCACCGGGTCTCCGTGGTGGCTTCTATTCACCAGCGGCTTTATATGAATGGCGACTACTCGATGGTGGACATCGGAGATTTCCTTGCTGAGCTGGTTACGGCCACGGTGCGATCAATGAGCAGAGTGGATGACATCGGAATCGAACTCGAGCTTCAGTCTGGTGTCGCAATAGGAATGGATAGAGCAGTGCCCTTGGCGCTTGTCGTTTCGGAACTGCTCACCAACAGCCTCAAATATGCATTCCCTGATCAACGTAAGGGAACCGTGGGCGTGCATCTCAGTTCAACGGAAACGGAAATCACCGTTACCGTGCTTGACGATGGCGTAGGTTACTGCGTCGCGGACAGTGCAGAAACTGGCACCGGATTGGGTTCAAAAATCGTGCACGCCCTTACGGGGCAAATTCGGGCGAAAGTTGAAACGCAGACTAAGGCTGGCGGAACGCACATAAGCATAGTTCTTCCTCGCGGTTGATCGGCTGTGAGTTCGAATTTTTATGAAGATACTAATTGTTGAAGACGAAGCCCTAGTGGCTATGAACATGCAGGACGTTCTTGAATCACAGGGACACGAAGTAATCAAAATAGCTGATAACGAAGAGTCGGCGATCTTAGCTGCAATTCACTGTAAGCCCGATCTCGCGCTGGTTGATATGCGGCTCTCAGGAGGCGGTTGTGGGTTGGTCGTGGCTCGGCAAATGCACGACATCGGCGTCGCCGTTTTGTTCGCTACGGGGAATTGTCCCGGCCCAGATCATGGTGAGATCGCACTAGGGTGTCTCCACAAGCCTCTCTCGGACAATCAGCTAATCGCAGGCGTCTTAGTTGCGAACGCCTTACAAAACCGATCTGCCAATCCACCACCAATACCGGCCGGGATGCATCTCTATCGCTAGTTTTCGACGAGACATACAAAGCTGTGCATCACCTGGATCCAAGAGCTAAAGCCGCGCTATAGATCTAGAAACACTTTAGCGGACGCCTACTCCTCGGGCGACCTTCCGATCGATCGCGCGATGTTGCGATCCTCCTTGGCGAACTTGTCCTCCGCAACCCGCAAAGCCGTAATCATGATCAGGCTGATAACGGTCAGAATCGCAACCAGAGGCCATTGCGCAGCACCGCAGGCAATACCCACCATGGTCGCTAGCCATAAATGGGCCGCCGTTGTCAGATTGTGGAGTTGGCCCTTGCTGAAGACGATCAGGCCGGCCCCGATTATCCCGATGAACGCTCCGGCTGCCTCGAACAGTCGCAAGGGGTCCATCCGCGGCCCGTCGAGCTGGTGGTATAAGGCCATGATCGACACGACCATGGCCGCAGCCGAGACACAGATCAGGCCATGCGTTCGCATGCCAGCGGCATGGCCGCGCCATTCGCGATCAAGCCCCAGCACCAGACCGAGAATCGCAGCCACGCCAAGCCGGCTGATGATATCCCAATCGAGCCATTCGAGG